>Ga0208645_1004191_pt1 | contig 10311 bp, 20 predicted proteins | sample VirMetDEL_Sep_01_FD_184519 | JGI IMG/M metagenome (GOLD analysis project Ga0208645, IMG submission 184519) | Aqueous microbial communities from the Delaware River and Bay under freshwater to marine salinity gradient to study organic matter... | ecosystem: Environmental > Aquatic > Marine >...
GCTCTTTCCAAGTCCGAAGCAATTAACGTATCATTCGTTCTACTGCTTCATGGGAAGGAGAAGCCATGTTAGCTAACGAGCCGTGGCAATTTGTCAAAGACCACACAGAACCAACCAACCATGAAAATCTCTGAACTGCGGCAAATCATTTTTAAGATTGAATCAAAATATGGGCCAGATGTTCCAGTGTTTTTGCAGGACGAAGAAATGAGCCTTCTTGAAGGCTATGACGCAAAATACCATGGAGGTATCACCGACATTCGCATCGTTGAAGATTGGCCACTGCCTGGCACTAGTATGATGCACGACGAAACAGAGAAGGCAAATAAAGTTAGCGTGGTTATTTTTGAACGCTCGATTGAAGATTCCGCCTACATCGACTCCTCTGCTGAACCCAACAATGACTGAATCCCCTTCTACTTTCATGCTCACCGAACGCACTCTTGGCATGTTCACTCCTCTTGAAATTCCCGCTGATGCCTTCAAAAAAGCTTACGAGCTTCCAATTGGTGATCACGTCGAGAAGAATTACAAAGGACTGTCTTACTTGTCCTGGCCGTTTGCCTTTCGCTATCTCAAGCAGGAATTCCCTTCCTTGTATGTTTCCTTTGAAGAGGAACGTATTGGATGGCCTGTATTTGGTCAGGAAGGTTGCTGGCTTCTTCGTCCGTATCTCACAGACGGCACAAAACGCACACCTGCACTTGTCTTTCCATTGATGGACAATAGGCACAATGCATTGAAGCAACTTGATGCTCGTGCCGTAAGTGACAACATTCAACGTGCATCCGTTAAATGTATTGCCACGTTCACTGGTCTTGGTCTGAAGCTTTACGCAGGCGAAGACATTCCTAAAGACGATGGTGAAGCGTCAAAGCCTGCTCCTGCGGCCAAGAAGGCTGCACCTTCCCCCAAGGAGGCTTCTGGTGGCATTGAAGGCATTGGACTTGAGCTTGAGAAAAGCTTCAATGGAAAGGAATCGCTTCTTGCATTCTGTAAGGCTAATCCCTTGCAATTCCCTGATGAACGTAGCAGTCTCAAGTCAGGAAAAACAGCACTTGAAAATCTTGGTCTCGCAAAAGGCGATGACATTAAAGACAGTGCAATGTTTGCCAATGTCATTTCAACAATCGTTACGACTTGGGCGAAAGACAACAACATTGCCTTCTCTAAAGAAGAGAATGCCGTTATCATCGCGAAGCTCCGTTCTTCTTGTGACAATGCATCAAATGCAATTGAAGCAGTGAAGGAGATTGCAAATTCAAAAAAGTAGATTTTGCCGCAGCAGTGCTCGCATTAAAATTTGCGGGCACTGTTGTTCCGCGTGAACATGGCTTGCCTTGACCTTTGCTTAGAATCTCTCATGTCTTCTCTGGAACACTATGAACCGAATCGTATTGCTTTGAATGGCAAGCGTCATTATCAATGTAATGACTTCCCTAATGTTCCAGAAGGCATGTTACTTCCTTCGGTAACAACAATTCTTTCTTCCATGGCACCAGCGTCAAAGATCATGGCACTCATGAATTGGCGTAAAAAAGTAGGGCCAGAGGAAGCAAATCGACGCACAAGATTAGCTGCTAATCGTGGCACATGGCTTCATACTGTCATTGAAGATTGGTTCAATGGAGAAGATATTGAACATCATCTTGACAGTGCTGTTGACTGGCGTCCTTATTACGATGCTGCCCTGCCCTTTCTTGAAACTATTGAACAGCCAGTTTTAATTGAAAGTGCAGTCGCATGGTTTAATGAAGATCAAGCAATTGGCTATTCTGGCACGTTAGATATGCTTGCAAAAATGACCGATGGTAGTGTTGCATTGGTCGATTGGAAGACAAGCTTTAAAGAAAAGCCTGATAGGCAGCTAGCCGATTACAAGCGACAACTTGGTGCCTATACGATGGCAGCCAGTCAAATGTATGGACTGCCTGTCGAGCAAGCTTGGTGTGTCATTGCATGTTACGACCCTGAAGCGGACAAGCCCGAAGCTTCCCTGCAGTTAGTGCATCTTGACGACTTGGAACTCGTCAGTCAGCAGGCCATCATGCAAGACACTGTTAAAAGATATTTCACAGAGCACTACCCTGGCGGTAAAGCGTTTGCTTTGACCATGGATCGGGGGTAAGATATGGAGGCTCACCAGAGCATTTCCATTACTCCACAGGAGAAACACCATGGCCAATCGGCCCCCAATCACTGCTGCCATCGATCTCACCCCTGACGTGCTCAATGCATTGAAGCAAGCAGGCCCCAACGATCGTGGCAACTACAGTCTTGACATGGCTGTATGGCCCAATCAAAAGCGTTCTTCTGATCGCGCCCCGCAGTTCACGGGAAGCGTAAAAGTGAAGGGTGCTGACCGTGAAGCGCCGAAAGGATATGCTTCTGTTTGGCAGAACGAAACCGAAGAAGCTCCTTTTTGATTCGCGAGGGGCCGCAAGGCCCCTTTTAAATTATGCAATGTGAACACTGTAAATTTTGGCGGGCCGGTGAAGGACGCCTGGGAGAATGTCATTATTGTCCTCCTCAAAGCGTAGCCAACCAAACAGACTACATTTGGCCCATCACTGACAAAGAAGATTTTTGCAGTCAATACTGCAATTGCTACATTCCTCACAAGCACCACCCAGGCTAATTCAATGGAATTCAACGATTATCAAAAGGAATCACGTCGCACAGCTATCTACCCTGATGCAGGTAAAAACATGACTTATCCCGTGCTTGGCCTTTGTGGTGAAGCAGGTGAAGTTGCAGAAAAAATGAAGAAAGTAATGCGTGATAAGGGCGGATATTTTGATCACGATAGTCGCGCTGCTATTCGCAAAGAGCTTGGAGATGTGCTTTGGTATGTTTCGCAAATTGCCAGTGAGCTTAATTTTGATCTTGAAAATGTTGCTCAAGAAAACCTTGACAAGCTTCGTGATCGCATGATGCGAGGAAAGATCAAAGGCGATGGAGATAGCCGTTAGGATAAGAGCAATTGCATTGCTCCAGTGAGTGCTCTAGAAGATCAGTTCCTCAAGCTTTGGAACTCTAAACATCGTTCTATTCCATTGGAACGTGAATACAGTGACATTGAAGCTTGGGAAACTGATTATCTGGAGCGCAAAAAAGAAAAACCTCGTTCACGTCGTTACCGTTTAGATTTTGCTCACCCCCAAACTCGCACTGGCATTGAGATTCAAGGCGCTGTTTATTCAGGCGGTCGTCATGTTCGCGGCAGTGGCTATGAGCGTGATTGTCGCAAATATAATCTTGCCTATACAAGTGGCTGGACTATTTTCCTGTTGACTTCCGCCATGGCCAAAGACCCCACATGGCACGCCATGATCTCTTCTCATATTGCTCATCAATCTCTTCGTATCTCTTCTCTACCATCTCAGCCGCTTCCGCCACAATAGCGTCTGCTGCTTCTAAATCAACATCACGTTGCGCCAATGCTTGGCGAAGTTGAATGTTTTCAAGGATCAATGCTTGGCTTGCAGTTTGCATGCCACTCCATCCCACAAGGAGATTAACTGCAACTTCTTTTAAGCTTTTAATGTCATCGCAGTCTTGAATTGCTTTTTTGTTTACAGTAAGAGCGAATTCACGTTCTGCTGAGTGTTCAAATGGTCCCATTTCAGCATTGAAGCTTTTCCCATTGTAATCACGAAGCGTAACAGGGAGCATGAATTGCATGTTTTTTTCTGCATCAGTTCTTTTATGGTAAGAACTATGGAAAGAAAATCATGGGATGCATGCCGAAACTCTTGTTACGGACTGCCACACCGTCTATGATTAAAAAGCGTTCCGTTGCTCATGTCCTTTCACATTGATCCTCTTGCAGATTGCATTAGTCGTTTACGGCTTCTTGATTCCATGGGCAATAGTCTTTCTGTTGTCAATGATGCGCGACAATCATTTGATGCCTCAAGCGAGGCTTTTTCAGACCGCGATCGTAAGCTTCTTAATTATCTGGCTAAGCACAAGCACACTTCTCCTTTTAGAGGCGTCGTATTCAAGTGGGATGTGAAGGCTCCTTTGTTTGTTGCAAGGCAATGGTGGAAACACGCTGTAGCGTCTTCTTATGTTGATGAGCAAGTCGGCTGGAACGAAAAAAGCTTTAGGTATTGCTCTGCAGAAGAAGTCGAATTTTATGTTCCTGGCCAGTTCTTGCAGCAATCTGAAAATAATCGCCAAGCATCTTCAGGGCCCGTAGGATCACGCACGCAGCAACTTGCTGATAGTGTTTACAGTGACACTATTGACACGGCTCGTAATGCCTACAAAGAGCTTTTGGCAATGGGTGTCAGCAAAGAACAAGCTCGTGGTATTTTGCCAACTTGCATGTATGTGAGCTTTGTTTGGACCTGTAGTCTGCAAGCCTTGCTTCATTTCATCTCCCTGCGTCGCGGAGAAGGTGCTCAGAGCGAGATTAAGCTTTACGCCGATGCATTGCTTGAGTTAGGCCGCCCAGTGGCTCCTGAAGCCTTTGAGGCGTTTCAAAACAACAACTACGAATTCTGACCATGGACAACGTAAACCATCCTTCTCATTATCAAGGCACCAATGGAATTGAAACCATTGAATGCATTGAAGCTGCAATGAGCAAAGAAGCTTTCAAGGGCTACATCAAAGGAAACGTAATTAAATATGTGATGCGTTATGAAAACAAAAATGGTGCTGAAGATTTATTTAAAGCTCAGTGGTACTTAAATCGTTTGATTGACATTGTCGAAACAAATGAATTTCCGCCAAGACAAGAAGAATGTAAGGATGGGTTTTGCCCAATGCCTAACGTGAGATATGACGATCCTTCGCCTATTTTTGACCCCGCTTAATTAAGCAACTTGAGGCAAAGGTGGCCAGCGCATGGCTGCCTTTGCAATGTCTTCTTGTTTTATCGGTGCTGCTCGCTGCAACATTTCCATCCATTCTTCCCAAGAAGAAACTTCAGTGTAAGCACTAATGAAGCTATTGCTATAAATCCACGAAAGAAAAAGCTCTTCTCGCTCTAGTGTCCAAAATCTTTGAGGACGCCACCATTCAAAAACTGGCTGGCTTGATTTGGCTCCATTGCATCTCTGGCACGCTGGAACTAAGTTCCACTTTGCATAATGAGGCCCTCCCTTGCTTTTGGGAATGACATGATCAAGCGTTAATTTTTCATACCATCTCCCACAATATGCACAGGCTGATTGTCCTAAATGACCGCGCAATGGGTATTCATCAAAAATAGATTTCCGAAAACATCTTTTGGCTTCACTGGGACGCAATATAGACAGAGAGTAGAGAAGATCTTCTGGTCCATTGCTTTTCCCCATAGCCTTTTTATTCAATTGGCTTGCCTAAAGCCTAGCCTTAAAACACGCATATTGTGACACTTTGAGTGGCTATTGGTTTTAAATAGAATAAAGAAAAGCGCGTAAAGATTCCATGAAACCGTGGCAAGAAAAGCTCGCAGACTTTGCCGTAACCATCACTGCAGGCATGCTTCTTGCTACTGGAAGCATGCTCGTGTATGTTGGCAATCAGCAATCACGAATTACAATTCAAATTGAAAACATCACTGAAAAGCTTGATGTATTAACAGAAAACATGAAAAGCTTAGATGTTCGAGTGCGCTCTCTTGAAATTGGACGCTAAGCTAAAATAGAACACTTGATTTTATTATCATGACTGCTGCTGAATGGTTCGTTGTTGGCGCTATTGTGGTTGGCGCTGCTGAACACATCATTGCAATTAGTCCTCTTAAGGAAAACTCCACCGTTCAACTTGTCCTGAAAATTCTCAAAGGAATCTTCCCTGATCGCGAATCAAAATGATCCCTAACACATGGGAAGGCATTAGCGCCTGCGCGAAACAAGTAAGTGCTAAGTTTCCAGAACTTGTTGCAGCTCAGTGGGCATTAGAAAGTGGTTTTGGCAGGCATGTGTCAGCTAAAAACAATTTCTTTGGTCTTAAGGGTTCAGGTGCAAGCAGCACAACACAAGAATTTATTAATGGTCAATGGATGACAATTAAAGATAGTTTTATTAATTTTCCCTCTATCAAAGCTTGTGTTAAATATTTAGTTGATCGTTGGTATAAGAACTGGAAGCATTACTCTGGTGTTAATAACGCTCCGAATCGCGAAGAAGCAGCGCGAATGCTTGAAGCTGAGGGCTATGCAACTGATCCAAATTATGCAAATAAATTGATACGTTTAATGAATAACCACGCACCTTACTCCATGAGCCCTGCAATTAAACTCTCAAGTGCTGCTAAATATTACGACAGCGAAAGCCATCAAATTGCTGCCTGGAATTGGCTAGAGGAGGAATTATCACCCAAGCAATTAGAAGAGTTTGCTTTATTGTATCGATCCGGTCCCGCAAAACCAAAGTTCTCCAATCCATTATCTGTTCCTTACTATTCGCAACACGACAATGCGTCAGGAAGAGGGTACAGGGAATGTTTCAGTAGTTCTTGTGCAATGGTTGCAGCTTATTACGGGAAAGTAAAAGGAGATGATGAATATAATTCTATTCGCTCTAGGTTTGGAGACACGACTGATAGCAACGCTCAAGTACAGGCACTTCGATCTCTTGGATTAAAAGCTCGTTTCACTACGATCATGAATGAGCAAATGTTAAAAGAAGAGATTGACGCAGGTAGACCAGTTCCTTGCGGCTGGCTTCACCATGGCTCATTACATTCTCCTTCCGGTGGAGGCCATTGGTCTGTTGTTGTTGGCTATGACGCCAAAGGTTATATATTTCACGATCCTTACGGGAGAGCTGATCTCATCAACGGAAGCTATTCGGATTTTTCTAGTGGCAGGTACGTTAATTATGATCGTGATTTTTGGGTGCCACGATGGAGGGTAAAAGGAAGTGGAGGTTGGTCTATTCTTATTAGTCAATGACTTTAGATCAACTCTTTAACGCATTGGCTTACGAGATAGCAATTCGACTTGCTCGTAGGTTTTCTTCTGTTCAAACCCTCACTCTTTTTCAGTTAATTGTTAATAGTTGCCGCCCCGACTGGGCTGAATGGAAAGCAGAGTTTACCATGCGTCAAGTTGACGAGCAAACAAAGAAACTTCAATCCGATTGGGACAAAAAGATCCCAGAAGAAAAAACTATTATTGCAATGGAAAAAGCGCAAAAGTTATTCCCAAAAGCAAAAATCAGCCTCGTTGAAGGTGATTTGCCGGGAATTATGATTGAACACGACGCTCCAGCTCCTTTAGGAGGGCCTTTGCAAATTCGTGCAATGTATTAAACAGAACGCTTTACGCATTGTTGAAGTGCTTTCCATTTACCAAGCTCTTTAGCGTGGTAATTTACCCAAGTGTCAATGGAATAACGCAATGCCTTATAAGCATCAGTTTCACCATCTTCGCAGCAAACTAATTCCTGTAATGCGTCTGCAATAGCATCAGCACAATTGATTTTGTGCGAATCTGAAAATGGATTTTCCATGGTGGGCGACAGAGGGAATGCCTTTAGTTTAGCTGTTAAAGCAGTTCACGCCACCCCAGCAAGCCAGTGGTAGCAGTATTCCCTGAACTAGCAACAGTAAGAAACAGCGTTTCACTACTGCCATCTTCATTAACGCCAAGAGCAAGTGAAAGCCCATTCGTATGAGCGATTTCAGCAGATCCTCGCTCTGAGAATAATCCACTATCTACAATTGTGCCGCCGGATACAATTGTTCCAGAAGATGTTGTCTGAACATTTCCTCTTCCATTGTCAGAATCAGACCAGCTAAACCCACTTGTTGTTGGATTGCGACGTAAACGCCACCTGATAGTATCGTTTTGACTTTCAGTTACAAGGTCAACTTTCGCTACAGTAACAATATTGTCAGTGCGTCCTGATGCCATTCGGATGCCAGCAACAATACGTTCACCGCTGATATTGGGAATGCTTCCAATGGAAGGAGAAACAGAATGGATGATTCCCTTGGGTTCGTAACCTGCTTCGCTGATAACTGTTGAACAGATCTGCTTCATCGTGCCACCAGCGGCTTCAGTTGCTTCAATTCGATATGTAAGAGGCAACACTGCTGTTGTCATGTAAACACTATCAAGACTGTTTGCATTGTGAAACTCGTGACAATAATAAAATTCCCCTTCCTTAATAAATCCAACCCTAACGCGACCAGTTCCAAGCCATTCCAGGTCAGTTGTAAAAATATTTACTTTATCAAAATTTAACCAAGAAGCAGTATCAATATTCCAAGAGTCTTGATTAACAATAGTTTCAACTACACTTCCGCTTGTGTACGATCTCTGGACAAACTGTAGCGTGGTTCCACTAGCTCGCAATAAGACGCCATTGCTTTCACTGAAATATCCAACTTCTTGAATAAGTCCACTAGCAAGCGTAGCTCCTTTAAAACTTTGCATAACTTGTAACGACTTACCCGGTTGATACGGAAAGCTTTGCCTAGTGCGACGAGTTACGCTATCTCCTGAAGCCGTTACAGTCATGGCCACAGAACTTTCGTTTGTTAAATGAGTTGAAGTTGCAGATCCAACAATTGTTTCGTTCCATTTTTCAGGAAGTTTGCTGTAACGCAATGTTGAATCAAATAAAGTAAAGGGCTGGCTGACGCGCTGCCTACCAAACGCATCCACTTCACCACTATCTGCACCACGCTTAATAATTTGCCCGCGATGGTCTGCAACAATGTTTGTTTCAAATTGTTCGCCACCTGCTATGACTTGTCCCATTGCAATTAAAAATAAACATTTTTTCTAGTCTAATAAAAAAGAGGGCGACAGCCCTCTTGGTGATTATTTACCTTGCCCTCGTGAAAGTTTTCTTCCATGAGAAGGGCGACTATTTTTGCCGTTACCTTGACGAGTGCGTTTCGGCTTACTTGGCGAAAGGAACTTTTGGCCGCTAATGCCAATCTTGCTTTTTACTGCCATGATTAGTTCCAGGGGACTCCGGCTTGTTTGCTAGGCGCATGTTTTTCATCAAGCTCACTTTGCAAGGTTTGCTCAATCTCCTCCACTTTTTCGTCGCCAAACTTTTCCTTCACCCAGTCAACGACCATTTCTTCGGTGAGATCGTCGAAAGGGATAAGACTTTCGGGACGCTCCAGGCCCAGTGATCCATACGCCCCCGAAGAATAAACACCATCATCCGCCGAAACCGTATAGTGAACGGTAAATACAAAACCGTCGGCAGTTTCGCGTTCCATGTTGGCGATGCGCCAAGAAAATGTAGTAGCCATGAGAAAAGTAAAAAAAATAAGGCTCTTTAAGATTATAGTGTAGCGATGGAAAGAAGTAAGTTCGGCAAACCGATTAGAGACCCACACTAAGCAACCCTGGAACCACTGTCAATGAGATCTGCATCTTCATCAGGAAGGTTCTTGAAACCATCGGCACAATTGAGCCAGGGAGTATCTTCAACATCCAGTTTTTTCTTTAACCAAATCTTCTCGTCAGCATGAAGGTCTTCAAAAAGTTCTTCAATACTTTCGTAAGCCGTGTATTTATTCTCATTAGGCATCAATAATGATTGCTGGAACTCTGCCCAGCTCTCATCTAATTGCCTTTCTGCCCAGCCCCAGACTCCATGCTCCATGCCATTAATACCAGCAGCTTCAATTTCCTGCTTAATAATGGAACGCAGCATTTTGATTTGATTGGTATTCATGGTTTTAAAAAATTACGAGACGTAAAATCACCAAGTTTTAAAGGGTAGCCATACCCGTCAACTTCTTGCTCTTCGCTAACGTCATCTTGATTGCTTAGATTAAGACTGGCTTCACAGTACGCTTCCCACGCTTCTAGGTCAGCAAGACGTTTCATGGCATCACCATTTTCAGTATAAATACGGTGTAGAGCAGCTAAAGCAGCAGTTTCTTTGTCAGTCATAGCAATGGGTTTGCTGAAACCTCCGAAATTCGGATGTTTGACCTGAACGTGCAAGCTCAGCGGCGATGGAAAGAAGATCATCGACCTCGATCATTAAGGCGTAGGACGCACCACCGCAAGTTACATGCTCTTCGTTATCCGCATGGAGTGCAGCAGCACGCAGGGCGGCAGCAGCAATCTCCCGTGAGTAGCACTCTGGGTTGATCTCGTATTGCAAGGCGGCATCCAGCACTGCCTGCGCGGCGGGCGAGAGTTCAGGCATAGAAGTGGAAGCGTAGGAGTGCTAGATAACATAATAATTATTATGTTATGGACCCAAGTCAGTCATAGCAATGGGTTTGAGGTATTGGCAGGCGCTGGGATTTAGCCAATACCTACCAGACCTCGAAACGAGTAGGGCTAATCAGCCCCACGCAGCGTTAGCAATCGCGACCACCTTCGGGTCT
>Ga0208645_1004195_pt1 | contig 10301 bp, 10 predicted proteins | sample VirMetDEL_Sep_01_FD_184519 | JGI IMG/M metagenome (GOLD analysis project Ga0208645, IMG submission 184519) | Aqueous microbial communities from the Delaware River and Bay under freshwater to marine salinity gradient to study organic matter... | ecosystem: Environmental > Aquatic > Marine >...
AGCCGGTGTTGGTGATAAGCTAACCGGTTGGAACTATGAACCTTACCATATACCATACATAACAAAGCGTAAGTACATACCTGATTTTACTAAGGGTAATATATTAGTAGAGTGTAAAGGATACTTTAGAGTAGGCGACACACAAAAGTATAAAGCTATTCGAGATTCATTACATTCACAGGAGCTTGTGTTTGTCTTGACCAATGCTAACAAGAAAGTTAGGAAGGGTTCCAAGATTACTATGGGTGAGTGGTGCGAGAAAGAAGGGTTCAAGTGGTTCACAACAGATACATTGAAGGAGCTAAAGCGTTATGGCACTACTGCTAAATGAACTTAAAGAAAAGATAACCCAAGAGTTTGATGTCTGTCTGCTCTGTGACTTCTTAGATATAGAACCTGAGGAACTGATAGAAAGATTTGACGACAAGCTTATTGATAACTTACATAAATTTAAAGGAATAGAGGATGAATAAATTACCAACTGATTACCAAAACTTTATTGCTCTTAGCAGGTACGCAAGGTGGCTACCTGAAAAGAAACGTAGAGAAACATGGAAGGAAACAGTAGCACGCTACTTTGATTTCATGGAGGTACATCTGAAAGAAAATACTAACCAAGAGTTAGTACCCAAGACTCGTAAGATTCTTGAGGATGCTGTGCTTAACTTAGATGTTATGCCTAGCATGAGAGCACTAATGACAGCAGGTCCTGCCTTAGCTAAGAACCACATAGCAGGGTACAACTGTGCTTACCTTAGTGTTGACCACCCTAAAGCATTTGATGAATGTTTATTTGTTCTTATGCATGGTACTGGTGTTGGCTTTAGTGTAGAGCGACAGCAAGTAAACAAACTACCTGAGGTACCAGAAGAGCTAGTAGATGTAGAGGATGTCATCGTAGTCCAGGATTCTAAGGAAGGATGGCAGTCTGCATTCCGTAAACTTATTACCTATCTCTATGATGGTGAGATGCCTAAGTGGGATTTCTCTAAGGTAAGACCTAAGGGTGCTAGACTATCTACCTTTGGTGGTAGAGCATCAGGACCTGAACCATTACTAGACTTGTTTAACTTCTCTACTAATCTATTTAAAGATGCAGTAGGTCGTAAGCTAACTAGCTTTGAGTGTCACCGTATGATGTGTAAGATTGCAGAGGTTGTAGTTGTAGGTGGTGTACGTAGGTCTGCACTTATCTCTTTGTCTAACCTAACTGATGAACGCATGCGTAATGCTAAGTCCGGTCAATGGTGGTCTGATACCCCTGAGATGGCACTAAGTAATAACAGTGTATGCTACACAGAGAAGCCAGACATTGGTATCTTCATGAAGGAGTGGACTTCTTTATATGAGTCTAAGTCAGGTGAGCGTGGTATCTTTAACAGAGAAGCAGCAATTAAACAAGTAGCTTCTATTGGTAGACGTGACACTGACCATGACTTTGGTTGTAACCCTTGTAGTGAAATCATTCTTAGGGATGGACAGTTCTGTAATCTAACCGAGGTAGTAGTCAGAGCAGAAGATAAGCAAAAGGATATACTCCGTAAGGTTAGACTAGCTAGTATACTTGGTACCTTCCAAGCTTCACTGACTAACATCAAACGTCTGCGTCCTAAGTGGGTACACAATACAGAAGAGGAAGCATTACTAGGTGTGTCATTGACTGGCATCATGGACAATGAGTTCATGAATGGTGGTAGCACAGAAAGAGGACACTACGGTAAGAAAAGCTTGCCTGATTTCTTAACGGAACTAAAGAAGGAAACGGTTAAGACTAACAAAGAATGGGCAGAGTTATTAGGTATACAACAATCTACTGCTACTACTGCTATTAAACCTAGTGGTACAGTCAGTCAGCTAGTTGATAGTGCCAGTGGTATACATACTAGACATAGTGATTACTATATCCGTAGGGTTAGAGCAGATTCTAAGGACCCAATAGCACAGCTAATGGAGGACCAAGGTATACCTGCTGAACCTGATGTAATGAAACCTAACAGTGTGAAAGTATTCTCCTTCCCTATGAAAGCTCCTAAGGGTGCAGTAACTAGGAACGAGAGGAACGCTATTGAACAACTAGAGCTCTGGCTTATGTATCAAAGATACTACTGTGAGCACAAGCCTAGTGTAACCATTAGTGTTAGGGAACATGAGTGGATGGAAGTAGGTGCGTGGGTATACAAACACTTTGATGAAGTGTCCGGTGTATCTTTCCTACCTCACTCTGACCACACATATCAGCAAGCACCGTATGAAGAGTGTGATAGAAAGACTCATGATGAACTAGCTTGGAAGATGCCTAAGGAAGTTAACTGGGATTTGATTAGCGAGTATGAATTAACTGACCAAACTGTAGGTACTAAAGCACTAGCCTGTACTGGTAGTGTATGTGAACTTGTTGACTTGGTTGAAGAAGAGAGGGATATAGAATGATAGAAACAGTCTTACTTATTTTAGCTTTACAAATATTAATAATTAATTTAGGAGAATAATATGTGGTATAATAAAGGAGTAACACCAAAGAAACTATTTAACTTAGCAATGCTAGGGGTAGGTAGTGTATCAGCAGTGTCGTTGATATATGTTGTTATGTTTCTGGATGCCCTTCGTAAAGGGTGGCTAGTATAATGTTAAACTTTAAAGGAGTAGTTATGAAAGATATAATTAACCAAGTTCTTGAGAACAAATCACTTACTGTTTTTCTAGGTGTAGTGATTGTTGCATTGGTATTCGGGTGGCTCGGTGCACCTGCTAGTGCATAGAATGTTTAACAGGGGTCTTGTTCAAATGGATAAGACCTCTTTACTCTACTTAAAACTAAGGAAACATTATGCCCTTAAACAAAAGCAACGACATAAAAGAATTAAAGAAGTTTGACATTGACTTGTCATTCGGACAGCAGTGGGAGAAGTACATTGATGAAATGTTCTCCGGTGCTAAGACTTGTGAAGTAAAAACAGAACGTGACAGATGGGCACAGACAGGTAACATCTGTATAGAGAGCCAAAGCTATGGCAAACCAAGCGGAATAGAAGCAACTGAGGCTGACCTATGGGTACACAACTTAACTCTTGATAACGAGCTAATTTGTAGCCTTGTGTTCCCTGTTGATAAGCTAAAGGAAATCCTTCCTCAGCTTCCTAAGAAAAGTGTAATGGGTGGTGACAATAATGCAAGTAAGTTACAGCTAGTATCGTTAGTTAAACTTATGACCTTGCTTACTTCTCAGAACCACTAAGCATACCTTCTGCCATTGGAGTAAAGATACTTGCTCCAATGCCCATCTTTGAAAGATACGTAACCCACTCATCAAGAGTTAAACTATCAGGCTTTAGTTCTGCTATCTCTTTAACTAACGCAGTTTGATTGGAGCTCATACCTCCCATACCGGCAGGCATAGCAGGTGCATCACCTGTTCTCATTGACTCCATTACATTAAACTCATCAAACAAACCTGACCTTTGTTCACCTAAAACTTTCTGTGCTTTAGTAAATACTTTTTGCTCAGGAGTAACTGCTTTTGTTTTTAAGTAGTTCTTGAACAAAGGAATAGAAAGACTAAGACCATCTTGTCCTGCAGGCATTCTTAATTTAAATAAATCTTGTACATCACTAATAACTTGTATAGCTGTAGCGTCAGGAAGAATAGCAGTTTGCAAGTTAACTCCTCCTAATTCTTTAGCAGAACTTTTAAAGCTTTCACCAAACCATAAAGCACCTTCTCTAACTTCAAAACTAGGTGGGTCTTTTAATTCTTTAGTTAAATACTCTTGCATCTGTTCAGCAGTATCAAAGCCTTTACCTCTTTTCATTAAAGCTTTCCTAATTCTTGCGTCTGCTTTAGCATTAGTATTTATTTCATTAGCTATGTTTGCTGATGCTCTACTTGCATAAGTTTTTTTAACAAACATTTGAGCATTGTCTACGTTAAGGTCTGAACCCCAAGCATTCTTAACTCTATCAAAAAATGTAGACATTATGTTATCTGCATTAGGAAGTCTTTCCATTTCCCAATACTTAATGTATTGCATATCAGAAAAGTTTTCTTTAGTTAAAGGAAGAACACCAAAGTAATTCTCGTCCATAAACTTTTCATCAAGTATGCTAGATGGTGTGCCTTGTAGTTTATTCTGCATAAACTGATAAGACAGTTGTCCTTGTGCTTCCTTACCTGCTTCTCTAGCTAACTCTCTTTCATCTAAGCTTGGAGCATCTATAGCATCACGTTGTCTAGTTAACTCAGCTACCTTAGCTTCATCACCTTGGTTAGTAGCTCTTGTTATATTTTTGTTTAACTTTAAAAGTTCTTTTTTTCTTTTCTCTATTCCTTGAACCTTAGGACTCTCTAATGTTTTAATAGTTTTTTTAGCTACCCCTTGAGTAGTTCTTGATATACCAAACTGTTCTCTAGTCTTTCGAGCTACTGGGTCAAGCTGTTCCATAACCATGTTATGTGCAGTCTTTGCTCCACCAACTAGAACTGCTTTTGCCCTAGCAAAACCACCACCATAAAAACCCGGCATATTATTAACAGCATTAGAAGCAACAGACTTAGCTAGTGGTACACCTGCTTCTGTATTAGAAGCTTTAAACAAACCCTCACCTAGTTTAGTTGTAGCTGTGTCAAATAAACCTTTAACTATAGGTTTAAGTGCATTAGTAAAAGCTCCGACACCCATTACTTTAACCCATAATAAGTTTCTAAGAAATCTTCTCTCTCTTCAGGAGCTACATCATACAACACCTGTTTCATTTCTGACTCATCTAAACTACGTAGTTGCTCTATAACTTTTCTTTCATTATTACCTGTACCACTAAGATTCTGTAAGTAGTCATCTCTTTTTTCTGGGTTACCTATGTCATCAAAGATGTCACTTGGTGCCCAAGAAAAGTCATTGTCATTACTAAACATTCCTGCCATTTTATTTTCCTTTTAATATAACCAGTTAGCCATTAACCTACCAATGATAGGTACGTTTTGCCACATATCTTTACCTGCTTCTTTTATGTCTGAATCCCAACGCCTACCCCTACCTAAATTATTAGCTATTTGTGTAGCCTCAACAACTCCTTTAGCTACTGGGTCTAAAGGTGGAACAGGTATTGCTGTTGCCCACTCATAGATTTCACCACCCCTAGCCATTTGGTCTACGTCATACTTACTTAAGAAACCTGTGGACCTATAAAAATTTGCCCACCAAGTATCTTCAGCTTTAGTATCTTTATTGAGAACCATATCAATAATTTTATCTGCTCCTACGTTTGCTGTAGTATAAAAAGCCATGAGCTTACCTAAGTTTTTTAATGCTTTTGTTCTTTGCTTTATTCCTTTACCTGAAAATACGCTAGTTGTTTCTTTATTAAAAGGATTAATAGCAAGGTCTTTTAAAGCGTCTTGTCTAATAACGTTAACGTGTTTCATAGCAAAAGATTGTAGCATATACATCATACGACCATTAGGATTATTAAGATAACCTCTAGGCATTTCAGATAAAGTTACTGGCTGTATTTTACTTAACTGCATAAAGGCTATGTCTTTCATTAAAGGTGTAGGAGTATCTATTGTTCCTTTGTTAAAAGCTTTAAATTCATCCACTGCTTTAGCAGCATCTTGTGCACCTAAAATAGATGACCACTCATCTAAAAACTTTGCAGTTCCTTTAGGAGATTTAACTTGTTGCCCTGCTTTGTATATACTTGAGTTAACTAGAGCACCCTTACCTAAAGCATCAACAGAACGAAAGCCTGAGTATTTAAACACAGCATCTACACCACGTTTAGTTGCGGTATCAGAAGCAAACTCTTCAGCTACGTTATCTAGCAGCCCCATTTCTTTAGGAGTTAACATCTTACCTCTATTTAAAGTAGATATAACTCCTTTCATAGTGTTCTTTATTCCATTAACATAAGCAGCAGCAGCTAAATCTCCAAACTGTCTAATGGCATTTGATGGATGACCAAGCAATGTCATGTACCCTAGGTCTTTAGCTTTTCTTAAATGCTCATTCATTTGTTTAGGTCCATTAATAAACCTAGCAGTTAAATATTCTTTTAATGAGTCAACATCATTGCCACTAATCTTACCTGCTTTTAATTCTTTAGCTATGTAGTTAGCAATAGTCTTATCTATGTCACCATCTACATCTATGTTCTTTGTACCAAACACTTTATATCTTTGTACTTCCTCCATAGATTCTTTAATATATCTATGAGTAGCATTCCATGGTTGTTGATATGCGTTTAATTGTTTAGCAGTTAGTTTTTCTTTTTGTCTAGGTTTAGCAGAACCTGCTTGTTGAGTGTTTTTAGTTTTTGTACCTTTTAAATATTTAGAGATAGCTTTTTCTAAGGTTGCTTCACTAGCTTCTTTAGGGTCACTTATCTTGTAAGTTTCTTTTAATATTTTATTAATTGCTGAAACCTCATTTGCTTTTGCTCCTGCATACCATCGTTTATTATTTATAATTTTACGAGGGGAGTAACCAATAATTTTTAACAGCTCAGTATTTCCAGCTGCTACACGTTGAGCATGTATATCATCCATAGCTCTACGATAAAGTTTAAAATCATTAACTAAAGAAGTTCCTTGTTTTCCTGAACCACCTAAAAAGTTAAGTATATCATCAATATCTTTTTGCGAGTTAGCATTGGACATATCAAGCCACAGTTTATCTTTCTGTGTTTTAGTAAGTGCATTGGTTCTAAAAGCTTTTCTTAAAAATGGGTCAACCATAGTTGCGTAGGTATGACTATCTTCAAACAAAGTTCTCTCTACTTGTTTTAACTTACCATAAGTTCTAGGTGATATTCTTTTTATACCTTCTGATATAGGCTCAATAATATAATCAAGACCTTTTGTAATTACATTTTGTCCACCTTTTTTTACAACTGTTTCACGAGATGTTTTTTCAAGAGCATCAATTGCAGTATCTCTACTAACAGGAGATTTAATTTTATTTATTTTAAAGGTATCGTTTAAGACTTTTAAATCTAATCCTAAATTCTTAACTGCTTGTTCGTATAAATTAATTGGAAGTTGATAATTAGTTGTACTTTTTGCAGCAAGCATGTTCATTTCATTTGTTACAGCTGCAGTAAGTTGTTTTGCTTTAGATTTATTATATACTTTTAATCCACCTTGTATTACAGTTCCTAATGTTCCACCCAAAACTGTACCAATAGCAGTATTTACAGGGTCTATTTTACCTGTGTTACCAAGGTCATATATAGTTGCTTCTGCCCCACCATAAGCAGCCAGTGTTGGTATTTTTGCCATAGATACAGCAAGTAAAGGGTCAGCTACCATGCCAGCAAAATTAGCAACTTTATATTCAGCAGCATTTACATCAGGGTTAAATAGTTTTATTCTTTTATCTACAGAAGTTTTCTTTATGTCTTTAACTCTTTGCTCTAAAGGCATAGCTTCCCATTGTTCAGGAGTAACATCTAACTGCTCTAATGTAGTTTCCCAATTAGTATCTATAGGCTCTCCTGATACCCAAGCTTTTGTAGCGTTTAAAATTAAACCGGGAATAGACATATCTAACAAGCCTTGTCTAGCTGTGTTACTCATCTTGTCATACGACTCTAAAGTGTCGGCATTAAGATTACCTTTAAAATATCTTTCACCAGCAATAAACATGTTATCTAAATTACCTATAGATAAACCACCTAAAGTATTTTGAATCCAACTACCACTTTCTGTCTTAGCTATTTCTTGGTCAACTAATAATTGTTCTTCAGGTATAATTCCTAAATCAGTAGAACCAACAGCTGGAAAATCTCCAACATCAAAAATTATTTTCTCTGCCATATTAATTAAATAATGAGTTTATCTTTGAAGGGTCTGCTCTTAATTCATTTAGTTTTGCTACCGTAATAGCTCCCGGACCTCGGCTAGTTTCAACAATAGTAACCCCCGGTATAATTAAATCATAATCAAGATAAGTTTTAAATGTTTCTTTTGTTAAAGAGTTTCCTTTTCTTCCAAAAGAAGTATCTAAATATTCTGTAAATTTAGAAGCATCCCACTTGTAGTCATCTCCCGGCATTATCTTCCAAGCTTTTGTATTAGGATTATAAACTTCAGGAACATTTAATACTTTTTCATAATAAGCACTTGCCTCTTGAGGGGATATTTCTCCCTGAGCAGTTGATAATGTATTATCATATGTTGTAATAGCACTTCCAATACCTTTAGCTAGGATAGCTCTATCTTCATTACCTAACCCAGAAGGTGGATTAGTTAAGAAATAAGATGCAACATAATCTTTACCAGCAGCTCCTTCTAATACTGGTTTATAAGTAGCTGTTAATACTCTTTGTTTTTCTGCTTCAGCAGCTTTTCTTTCTCTTTCTTTTTGACTATCAAGAGAAATTTTTACTCCTTTAAATGCGTTTATTTCTTTACCTGTAACTGTAGCTATATCAGTTGTTCCATATCCATTATCTTTTAATAATAAAAGTAACGCTTCTTTTTCTTTTAAAGTAGAAGTTGGTCTGCCAGTTGCAAATTTAAGAGCCTCTGCATCTAAAGCTGCTTCATCTATTATTTGTTGAGTTCGAGTATCTTGTAAACTAGGAGCACCTTCTGCATCAGTCTTAGCTTTAATATAATCATTTTGAATATTAGCTGAATTAATGTCTTGACTTCTATCCATAAAAGCCATGCCTTCATCATAGAAACCACCTTGCCACATAGCTGATGACATTGCTTGTAAACTTGCAGGGTCAGTAGGGTCAAAGTCAGGAACACTATCAATAACTGCTTGATAGTTTGCTTGTTGTACTTGTGCAGGAGTTTGTCCTCCAAACATCTGACCACCTTGATAGCCTAACTCACCACCAAGACCACCCATGGCTTGAGTAATTGCTGCCCATCCAGTTAGTCCACCAGTCTGAGATAACTGTTGCCTTTGTATAGCTTCGTTATCTACTGCTTGTTGGTATTTATTTCCAAATAATCCTGTTGCCATAATTGTTCCTTAATAAGTTTGTTTAAAACCTTTCATATATTTTCCAAGGTCCTGATTCTGTTTCAGATAAAAATGAACCGTAGGTATCATCTGCTGTAAATTCTCCGTAACCTGCTCCCCCATATGGTGTTGATGTGCCTATAGGGGTTACGCCTTTGGGTAGGTTGGTCGCCTTGCATTGTCTTGAGCACTACTAAATCCTGTCATCATTCCAGTAGCAGGAATAGTACCCTGACCACCATACTGTTGATTACCAAAGTTTCTTGCAGCGTTATAAGCAAATAAAGAATTAGCACCTGCTTTATTAGTAACAGCACCACTAATCATATTAGCTCTGTTCCAAGCATTGGCTCCTCTCATTTTAGCTAGGTTCATTGACATTGAACCATACTGTCCCGGCATGCTTCCTATTTGCATTGCTTGCATAAGGTCTTGCATTTCTCTTTGTCGCATAGAATCTTGTGTTTGTTGTGCAGTAGCATAAGAGTTTGCAAGTAAGCCTGCTCTTTCTTGTCCTTGTGCTTGCTCTAAAGCCTCTAGTTGTCCAGCACCACCTGTACTGTTTAGTCTACCTTGCTGTAATAGTCTAGCTTCTGTAGATAAAAATTGTTTTTCTTGTTGTGGTTGTAACAAACCAAGCTGTTGATTGTATAGCGACTGCTGTAATTCAAGAGGATTTAAGTTTTGTATTTGTTGACCAGTTGCTGAACTTCTGTCCATAAACTGATTCATACGAGCTTGCCAATCGTTGTTTAAGTATTCACCTGTTTCTGGGTCAAACCCACCAAACAAACCACTATACTGTTGTGGTAAAGAAGCATCATAAGCCATATTAGCTTGGTCTGTAGCTGCTCCTACTGCTTTCTTTGCTTGCTTATTAGCATATAGACCACCTATAATACTAGCTGCTGCGTTTAACCATCCCATCTTATTCTCCTATGCTGTGCGTTTCCACATATATACAGTTATATATGGTTGTACGTTGTTATGTGCTGCTCCACCACCTGTTGAGCCTGTATTTACCGAAGCTTGTCCACGATAGCCACCAATGTCATGAATACTCATGTTCTCATAAGTAGTTGCTTTGAACGCACTATGTGTGTGAGCAGGCATTTCAGAAATAGTTAATGTATGTGTTTTAGCACCGCCTGTTTCTTCTACTGTATTAAAGTCAGTATCACTAGCATCAACACCTACAAGAACTTTACCAGCACCAAAGGCTGTCCATGTTGTGCCACCTACTGCTGCTACTACTGCAGCTGAGTTAGCGTATGGTGTAACTGTAGTAAATATTGCACCTACTGGATAAGCAGGAGTAGCTGCTAGAGC
>Ga0208645_1004196_pt1 | contig 10300 bp, 9 predicted proteins | sample VirMetDEL_Sep_01_FD_184519 | JGI IMG/M metagenome (GOLD analysis project Ga0208645, IMG submission 184519) | Aqueous microbial communities from the Delaware River and Bay under freshwater to marine salinity gradient to study organic matter... | ecosystem: Environmental > Aquatic > Marine >...
TGGAATCCAGTAGAACTAGATGATATGGCACTACCTCCTTGCCACGTGTTCAGTCAGTTTTATGTAGCAGATGGCCGACTAAGTTGTCAGATGTATCAACGCAGTTGTGACATGTTTTTAGGCGTGCCTTTTAATATTGCGTCTTATGCCTTACTAACGCACATGATTGCACAAGTGTGCGGATTGGGAGTTGGAGAGTTCGTTCACGTGCTGGGCGACGCACATATATACCTAAACCATGTAGAGCAAGTAAAAGAACAGTTAGAGCGTGAACCATTGCCTGCTCCACAACTTATGTTGAATCCACTATGCACCACAATAGATCAATTTACCATGGCAGATATCAGTTTAGATGGTTACACCAGTCATCCCCCAATTACAGCCGAGATGGCAGTATGACAAAATTAAAGGTCTATGAGTTTCCCATGGGAGACACAGAAGACCCAGAAATTTTTGCCGCAGAGCCGTTGTACCGTTGGGAAAAAGAAACTGAACAAGGTCAGTGGGTAATGGAACATGCTGTAGAACAACCTGTATTTTACATAGGTCCTAACATGCAAACTTATGGATATATGTGCAGAGTTGAAGCCGAGTTTACAGAAGAAGATGCCACGTTTTTTCAATTGAAGTGGGGTGTAAATTGAACATACTTGTTACAGGTGCAAGTGGATTTATTGGACATAATGTTATCAAGTTCTTGGAGCAAGAAGGACACAGTTGTTTTGGCATAGACAGTTTTACCAATTACAATTTTATTCCTAAAGATGAACTTGAATACTTAAAGCGTGAACGAAAACGCAAAGTAAGATGTAACACACACAACATTGATATTAGAAATCGCAAAGGCATTTCAGATATGATGTTGGCATTCCACCCTAAGATGGTAGTACACCTTGCCAGTTTTCCTAGACAGCGTGTAGTACTACAAAATCCTGTGGTAGGCAGTGAAGTAATGATCACTGGTTTAATTAACTTATTGGAAGAGTGCAAAAATCATTGTGTAAAGAAGTTTGTCTACATTAGTTCCAGTATGGTCTATGGAGATTTTGAACAAGACTTTGTCACAGAAACTGCACAGTGTACGCCACAAGGTCAGTACGCTATTATGAAATTAGCGGGCGAACAAATTGTAGCAGACTATGCACGCCGCATAGGCATGGACTATGTTATTGTTCGTCCCAGTGCAGTCTATGGTGAATTGGATGTCGACGACAGAGTAGTCAGCAAGTTCATGCTAAGTGCATTACAGGGCAAGACCTTACAAGTACAAGGCGCACAGGAAGTATTAGACTTTACACACGTCGACGACACTGCCAAAGGAATTGCATTGGCGGCATTAGAATCCAAAGCCAATGGCAACATCTATAACATCACACGCAGTAATCCCATTGCGCTAACGTTAGAGGGTGCTGCCCAACTTTGTATAGATATTGTAGGTCGTGGCAGTTACGAAGTTCAAGATAGAGACTTAAACTTTCCCAAACGTGGTAGACTTAGTATTGAACGAGCACAGGCAGACTTAGGCTATTTCCCCACAGTAGATGTAGAACAAGGTTTTGAACGATATCACGCTTGGTTAGTAGGAAGTAAATTTTGGCAACACAAATTATCCCTTTTACCGGCGTAGCACGTCAATATCAAAACCTACGTGAAGAACTGTTAGCAGTAACAGATCAGGTCTACACCAGTGGACAAATGCTGGACGGTGACTATACTCAAAAGTTTGAACAGGAAATAGCAAAACGTTGCCATAGACGTTATGCAGTAGCAGTAGGCAGCGGCACACAGGCTTTAGTATTTGCACAACAACTGTTGTTTCAAGAACCTGTAAAGATTATTATTCCTACAATTAGTTTTATTGCTACAATAAACGCTGTGTTATTAAACGGCAACACACCTGTGTTATGCGACACAGATGATCAAGCACTGATAAATTTGGAAAGTATGGACTATGCCATAGATGCTGCCGGCATACAGGCAGTAATGTACGTAAACATATTTGGCAACGTTGTTGACTACGACAGATTCTACAACATCTGTAGATTTTTTAATAAAGACATAAAAATTATCGAGGATGCTGCACAGAGTTTTGGTGCAAGTTATCGGGGCATGCCCAGTGGCTGTCTTGGAGACGTAAGCATTTTAAGTTTTGATCCTACAAAGAACTTGCCCAACTATGGATCAGGTGGCATGGTGTTAGTGGACAATTTGGCAGATGCCAAAACCATACGTGACTACAGAGACAACGGCAAAACCAACAGTCATGACATAACTGGCACTAACAGTAAAATGTCAGAAGTAGACTGCGCTCAAATGTTGGTTAAGTTAGAGCATTTTGATCAGTGGCAGCGAAGACGCCAACAGATAGCCAATTACTATACACAAGAACTTCGGGACATTGTAGACACACCTCGAGTAACTGAAGGTGCAGAACATGCTTGGCACAAGTATGTAATTAAAACTGTGGACCGTAGTGGCTTACTTAAACACATGACTACCAGAGGCATTGAAGTAAAGGTACACTACGAACGTCCTTTATACGAATATCCTGTGGGCTATCCCTATATTAACTACGTAGCAGAGTTATACAGGGAAGCCAGTGCGTTCTGTGTTGAATGTTTGAGTTTACCTATCTATCCAGAAATGGAAGATACGGAAGTAGAACGTGTAGTTAGTACAGTTAAGGGTTACCTGCGTTAAAGCGTTCTTGTAACCACTGCCAATCGTAACTGAGTTTTAGTTTATCGTAGTCACCACTGACTTCACGATAATAATCGACTGCATCTTGTGCGCCTTTTAAGCAGTATTCACTGTACTGGCCAGTGGCTTTGGTCAACCAAGTGTTTAGTCTATGTTTGTTTTCTACAGTAGGTGTTTGCTCTTGAAACTGCTGTAGTTTTAATACTTCACGGAAAGCAGTACGCCATGTCATCCAAGCACTTTGGTTAAACATGGCTTCGCCACTTAGTATAGGAACCACTTCGTGTTCTTGTGTTAGTGTAAAATCTAACCCTGGATCATTATTAGCCAAAACTAATTTTTTGTTATAAGCAATTATGGCTTGATGCCCATACTCCAAACCGTTTATAGGATTACGTGCATGGAAAATATAGTGCTTGGGCTGTTGCCAATAATCCGGTTGCCAGCGCCAATCGAAATCTCGATCTGCTTTTAATTTGGCAAATATTGCAAAGAACCAGGGAGTTTCGCTCATTCGGGCAGCAGCCTGATAGGCCTGTGTTCTACCATTCACACCTCGAACCCATTTTACAACGTAACGCCTACTGGGATTGACACAGGCCTGTAGCCAATCAAAATAAAATTGTTCGTCGGGTTCGCCATTACTGATATAGATAATATCCAACGGTTCTTCAGCGAAAAAGTGTACGTCTCGGTCCTCTACGTGGGGATAATCGTAGATTTGTGTGCGTAAATGTGCCTTTACATCACGGGGTATGGCACACACCGCCTTGCTAGTGCTAAATGCTGTTGCAATACGATCTTTTTCGGTCCAAAGGCAAGGATGCCAATGAGTATAAAGATTTGGTTGATTGGTAAACAGAGCGTATGGTGCAGTGAATTGATAGTTCTTTACTTCCGAAACTAAATTATCACCTTGATAATAATGTACAGGCATTTCTACTCTGGGCACACGAAATGTGTCGACATAATTGATTACATTAAACCAATCTAATAACTCCAAATCATACATTTGATTTTTAAAACTTTGCACATGTATCAAAAATGTATCACCACGTTTTTGGCTTTCGCTGTAAAAGCAGTGAATCATTTCACGTTGACTTTCTTCTGGATGCCAAGTAAAGTCAAAATCTGTGTAATCACAAATGCTGCTGGTAATCCAAACAAACTCTGTTGTGGCTAAGTTGACGATACGTTTGAAAACTGTTAAATGATTATCCACATATCTAGTTCGTTTAATGTCAGGATACAGTACTTGCAGTTTTTGGTATCGTTCTGCGCTGCCAGGATCAAGAAAATCCATGTAAAATATCTGTGTAGCATTTGCACGGACCTTTTGGCTATTTGAATATTTTATACCAGCAGTGCCGTTGTATATAGGTCCGCCTTCACGTTGGTGTTGTGTGGGAAATCTATATTCGTAGTCGGGTTCAATGGTGTCAGGATGCCAACTAAAATCAAAATCTGCGGTATCACACAACTCGGGCACAGACCATTTGGTCATGTCCACTAAACGCCGAACTGACTGTTCCTGTCTGAAGTGCCATTCTCGATTACCAGCAGTCCACTTGCGAGCAAAGTAAACATCCGCATTACGTTGCCATTGACTGGCAAATACATGTACATGATCACGTTCCCATGGTGGAGGTTGCCATTCGAAGTCAAAGCCTGTATAATCGTTATTGCCGTGTATGTACCAAAAGTATTCAGTACGACTCAGTTCAGCCGCTTGTTCTAAACTTGCAGCAGGCTGTTCAAATGCAAAAAGATTGGGTTTACGGTCTTGATAAAATACGTCAAACATCTAACTGTTCTACTCGGACTCCAGATTTCTTAAGGAATTCAATTCCAGCAGTATCACGATAATGACTGCGATAGTAAACACTGTGAATTCCACTTTGATAAACAAGTTTTGCACAGTCCAAACACGGGCTATGAGTAATAAACAATACAGCACCATCACCACTTTCCGTGCTTTTTGCCAACTTAGCGATTGCGTTTGTTTCTGCATGTAGTACCTCTGGCTTGGTGTTTAGTCTTTCTTCGCCGCCTTTGTCATAGCCTACAAAGTTTTCGCAGGTGTTATCCCAACCTGACGGCATACCATTGTAACCAATACTGATAATCCTGTCGTCCTTGACAATGATTGCACCTACTTTAGCACGAACAGCAGTACTACATTCTGCAAATACTTCTGCTGTTCGCATAAAGGCCTGTTTATGTTTTTCTTTCATGATAAAACTCGAATTCCGTATAGTCGTTCAAACCTGTCTGCATCTGCTCTGTCGTTGACCATGGGCTCGCCTCTGATGTTTAAACTGGTATTCAATAACATCGGACAACCCGTTAACACAAACCATTTTTCTAATAACTCTCTAATACCCGTACCATCAGCAGGCACAGTTTGGACACGGCTTGAACCGTCATGGTGTATTATAGCAGGAAATTGTTCAGGATGTCTACAGTAAGCAGTAGCCTGCATATATCTACTGTTCGAAAAACCCGGCGGCATATGGAAATATTCTTGTGCTTGTTCTTCCAAAATAACTGGAGCAAATGGACGAAACTTTTGGCGGCGCTTTATTTCGTTGACCTTATCTTTGATATCAGGTCCTCTGGGATCAGCAAGCAGACTACGATTACCCAGTGCTCTGGGTCCAAATTCTGCTCTGCCAGATGCAATGCCTACTATTTTATCTGTAGTAAGAGCATCAAGGGCACGAACGGTAGGATAATCCCCAGCGATATTGTGGCCAAGAAAAGCATTAGTCCAGCTAACACGATGACCATAGGCCAAAGCAGCGGCGCCAAGGCTACTACCAGCATCGCCAGGATTAGGCATAATCCAAATGTTTTCAAAGTACGCTCCTAAGTTTCTATTTGCAAGGCAGTTAAGTGCCACCCCACCCATGTAAACAAGATTACTGCTGAATCCAAAATCTCTTGCCTTACGCATTATATTATAAATTAAGTTTTCTGTCAAACTCTGTGCGCCTGCAGCGATATCGAAATCTTCAGTTCTAATCCATTCCTCACTATTTACACCTATGTGCAGATTTTCTTTAAATTCGGCTGTAGACTCATTGGCAACATATCTTGCTTTCATAAAGTTATCCCAATGTACTCTACCGTATGCTGCCATGCCCATCATGATGTATTCTTCGTCCATGGGTTTTAGACCCACGTGTTTGGTCATGGCACTGTAAAACATACCTATGCTATGTGGGTAACGTTGACGCCAAAGTTTGCGATACTGTGCTTGACCTTTTCGATCGTATTCTGCTGCCCAAATGCTGATAGTGTCCCATTCACCTATAGCATCAATAACTACAACGGTTGCCTTGTTATAAGGTGATGTTTGAAATCCTGCAGCCGCATGGCTAAGATGATGATTGTAAGTATGTGTCTTTATTTTCTGTAAGCCGCGTATACTACTATGCTTGTTTAAATATCCACCAACTGTTAATGTTGTGGTGTCAAATGCTAAATCGTATTGTCCACTGTAGATTTGTCTAATCTTTTTAAGCCATGGACGTTCATAATATGCCAAACAGTCTGGTTGCCCATAACCGAGTGCTTCACATAGAATTTGATCATTGATATGTTCATCGTGCTTCTTTTTACTATAGCGTTCACTGTGTGCGGCAAACTTAATTTCACCGTCATCAATCACAGTAACGCCACTGTCATGAAACCCAGCCGAGATTCCTAATAGCTTCATGTACGTGTGCTGCCACAATTATGTGTCCAGGTTCTAAAAAGTGTCCGTTAGGGCCTTTGGGACTGTTTTCTGGGACCCATTCCATCATTCCACCGACTCCCCAATCAATAAAAAATTTTTTATCTATCTTTTTATCATAATCATCAAAAGTTGCATATGCAATATCAGAATTACCACCATTATCTGGATCAGTTAAAAAATCTGTTTTTGTTTTATAATAGTCATTTTGCATTATATTAAGCATAAGACATTTTAAACCATAATTCTTTGCAAGAGTTTGAACTATAATAATTTGTTGTAAAAATTTTTCATAGAATGACGAGTCATTGTGGTAAAGAGAAACATACTTTGTTAACTGATGTCTATGACTATAAACAGGATCCATCCAAATCCTGCCTGACCTAGCAGGCCATACATCAAAAAAGCCTTCTTGGTCATGGAATTCTGTTCTTCCAGGAATACTCCAACCGATAATAATTAATTGTTTACTCAACTGGACAGAATTGTGTAACGGTATTTTATCGGAAGATAATACTCTTATAAATTTTCTTACTATCTGATCATTGCTGCCTCCAGGTGTCGCAAAATTTTGCACAGTAGCATCACATCTTCTTGCTACAATATAAGGCCAGGCACTTTTGTTATCGGACAGTTCTTCGCCGTAGGTAAAACTATCCCCAAATGTAAGAATATTTCTTATCATGTAATTATTTGTAAATGAAAGGATCTCGTTTCTTTAATTCTTTTAATTTTTTACGATACCGTATTTCTAATCGAATTTTATTCCAGATGTTTTTTAACCATTTCATAGAATTTGTCTTTCATTAATCCAGCAGCATCTCTGTGAGCTGCTTCTAAAGGATGAGTATCTCCTATAGGGTATTTATTGTGAGTTGCCCACTCGTAAAAGCCTTTATTACCAGGGAAGAAAAACCATTTACTAAAATCGATATTTTCATAATATGCGTTAATGGTCAGATCGTTTGACAAAATTGTTGAGTTATTTAAAAAAGATGCGTCGGCACAGGTAAACAAGTAAGGTATTTTTTTGCTTTGTAGAAAACTTTGTAAAAATAATATTTCTTTAATGGTAGCATAAGTCTCCCAATATTCTGAGGAAGCAACATATTGAAAATAATTTACAGCAAAATCATACACATTGTTAAGTTTGGCCTTGTTTACATGGTCAGATATTAATTTTTTGTGTTCATTATTTTTTGAATAAAACTTATTTCCAATGGTCCAATGATTTATAACTTGCCAATTTGGTATTTTACTATCAAAACCGAAATTAAATTCATAACGGCCTGGAAAAGTCCAAGAAACAATAACAAAAATTTTGCTATTGCCTTGTACTTGCAAAAAATTTATTACCTGTCTTGAAATAGAATCATTTCCATTACCAGGATAGGCTGCACAAATATATTGATGTCCGTGAGATAACAATGCTGTAAAAGTATTTTTACTGTATCCGTCTGGGCCACCGTGCGGACTATCTGCTAGTTCGCTGCCCCATATGAAACTATCACCGCCTGCTACTATAATCATAACCTGGTTTCATCATATCTATTTGCATTTGATTATAACTAAGATCTGACCAACAGTAATCAAATGTTTGTTCTACGTCATTAACGACGATTTTATAAATGTCTAAATGATTACCGAGTATATCCCATATATCGTTATAATCTGTAGATCCAAAACTTTGTTTTAAATTTACTTGTGCGATAGGCAAATATCCTAAACTTAGTTTTGGGTCATCAGGATCTCGGTTATTATCTGTTAACCATTTTTTAAAGTTGTCTTGTTCTTGATTGTGCCACAATTGTTCGCCTCCATAAACTACATTGTTACCCCATTCAACATCAAACTCACCGCTATAATACTTTAACTCGGTGATTGCTTCACAAACAGTATCTGTAAGTTCAGGTGCATGCTCATCTCTGAAAACTTCAAACAGTGTTTTACCTATCTGTGTCCAGTGCATGTATACTCCGCCTAACACTCTATCATAACCATTCACTAAAAACAATTCTCTATGTATGTCTTTAAGATCGTACCTGGGTGCTTGTAACCATGTAGTAATTTGACTAGGCCTGACCCAATAAGGAACGGTATTGAATTTTCGCTGGCTTAAAATCAATGTTTCCATTTCGTGACAAATATTGTTTAACTGTCTAATTGCATATTTTGTTTCATAGTCTGCACGTTTATAATAATCACTTAAATTCCAGACAGTTCCTTGCAATACTTCGAAATGATTGTGTAACCGATTCATCATGTCATGATTTATACCGTTTTCGGCATAATCGTATCCAACAACATTATCTGGCGTAAAAAACTCTTCAATTTGATAAGATGGAAAGTGCTTATTAATAGTTTTACAATGTTGATTTAACTCGTTACAAAGATAATCCAAGGTCCTTGCAGTTTTAGGAAAACCCATAAAACAAAAATTTTTTTCTAATAAAAGATTTTTATGTAGCAATTCTTTTAATGCTGGAATCCAATCTTGTGCTAATGCATTGTCGAACACTTCTATAGTGTAGTCAACTTGATCTTGATAATTTAACGGATTGCGTAATACTACTTTAACAGTCTTCAATTGTCATCCACCATTTGAGCGCTTCAGGACGTAGACTGATAATGTCAGTAAACGTTGTTTTTTGATCTCTTATTTGCTCTAACCTTAGTATGCGGTGCTTGCCACGACTAATACCCTCACGATATTCATCAGGCCATTGCTCTTGAAAAGTTGGTCTAGTTTTAAGTTGGATTAATGTGTCCCGCAAGGCGCCTCTAACTTGGGGTACTAGTTCGTCTATCCAAGGATGTAATATGTCCTTGGGCAGTGCTAACGGCGACATCACTATGTCGGGACTAAAACTAAACACAACTTTTGACAGCACATCAACACCTAACTTGTCTGCCAGTTGTTGAATATTTACTATTTCAAACAGGCCTGGCAGTGTTAATGTGAAGTCTAATCTCATTTGCCTTTTGTGACGTTGGATTTCAACTCCTGCACGAAAGTTTTCAAGCCATTGGTTATAGTTAAGACCTGTTCTAATATATTCTCCAATGACTCCAGTTCCGTCGATGCTCGCGCAGATCTGCCAATCGCGAATCCTAGGAAGAATATCACTAAACAGATCAACATTCCGGTAGCGGCGCCGGCTAAGATTAGTATTATATCTGGCATATAGTTTGTCACCATCCCCTAACTCTATTATTCTCTGCATATAACGCCAGTGCTGTTCATACATCAAAGGCTCTCCACCCACCCAGTAGACTTCTTCTACTCTGTGTTCCTCAACTGCCTGACTAAATTCTTGTTCGATTTTGGTATCTTGAAACTGCTCAATCTGCTGCTTGACTTCAGGTCGCATCCAATTATTCTTTGGATTGGTGTAGTCGATCATGTTATGTTGGCGTTGCTCACTTTCCCAAGCACTGCTTAACATGTCCCCACACATACGACACTTGAAGTTACAGAGATTGCTAAACCTATAGTCCCAACTAACAGGCTTCATTGTGGTATAACCCGACTCGTCAGTTGTGTCCAGTATGTCGTTGTACTTATTGCCAAAAAGGTTGTTGAAATAACTGCGGTAAACGTCTGTGTTTAACAGCTTGTCGTTACAGACTTCGCACTCGGGCAGTGTTTCTCCTGCCATCATACGACGACGCACACTACGCATATGTTCGCCGTTCCAGTGTTCCTCTAGTGTAATAGGAATGTATTCGCCAGTGCCAGATTCAGTATCTATGTATTGTTGAAAGTTTTGTGCAGGTTCTCTACTAGCACAACACATTCTACGTTCTGTCTGCGGACTCAAATAAGTATGAGTCCATGGCGCCATACATAATGTACTGGGT
>Ga0208645_1004202_pt1 | contig 10285 bp, 14 predicted proteins | sample VirMetDEL_Sep_01_FD_184519 | JGI IMG/M metagenome (GOLD analysis project Ga0208645, IMG submission 184519) | Aqueous microbial communities from the Delaware River and Bay under freshwater to marine salinity gradient to study organic matter... | ecosystem: Environmental > Aquatic > Marine >...
GGATTATCCAAATGGTGTAAGTAACAACGCAAAGAGAGGTTTAGAGCTAAACGAAAAGGTAAACAACAAGTGTGCAACCCAAGTAGGAAAGGTAAGGGCGCAACAATTAGCGCAAGGTAAACCAATCTCTAAAGAAACTATAAAGCGGATGTATTCTTATTTGTCAAGAGCAGAAGAATACTACGATGAAAGCGATACAAAGGCTTGTGGTACTATCTCTTATTTATTATGGGGTGGTAAGGCTGGTCTACGTTGGGCTAACAGTAAATTAAAAGAATTAGATGCGTAATGTAGCGGTTAAAATAGAACGCAAAAAAGTAAGACGTAAAGGCATACACGCTAAAAGTAAAACTAGTCAATTAAAGAGTAGTAAGAACTATAAGAAACTAAATAGAGGGCAAGGCAAATGAGAAGATTTAAAAAATTCTTTACACCAAGTAGAACAAGTCCAAAGGGTGGGCGCAGGGCTTGTTTATGTGAGGATAATACCTACTCTATAAAGTGTTGTGATGGTAGCTTGAGAGCTCAAGGAATTGGAAGAATTAATGGAGAAGTATTGAGTGGAGTGTGGTATGGTTATTATGTTCAATCTTGTGGCAATGGTCACAATCATCACGTTCATATACACGACACACCTTTAACAGTAGGTAAGACATATTATTTGACTTTAGAAAATAATCATAATGAATGTTATACTATTTTAGAAGAAAGTCAAGCAGAAGGAATACATATAAATTCAGCATCTGTTTCTTATGATAATTGTACAGATTGTGAAAATGCTAACTAAAAATGCAAAATTAATTTTTAACCCTTATATATTAATATGAACACAAACGATATGATCGAGAAAATCAAAGATGTTCTTAATTTGTCTGAAGAGGTCAAGTTGGAACAACAGACTTTAGAAAACGGTGCTGTTTTGGAAGCAGAAGCTTTTGAGGCTGGCAAAGAAGTATTTATTGTTACCGAAGATGAGAAGGTGGCAGTGCCAATCGGCGAGTATGAACTTGAAGATGGTAAAATACTTGTAGTAGCAGAAGAAGGTCTTATTGCTGAAATTAAAGAAGTTGGAGAAGAAGCTCCAGAAGAAGAAGTTGAAGCAGAAGAAGATGTAGTCCTAGAAGAAGAAAAAGAAGAAATGGGATACGCTACAAAAGAAGAACTAGCAGAAGTAAAAGAAATGATTGAAGAAATCAAAGCGATGCTAGAGCCAAAAGAAGAGATGAGTGCTGATGAGCTTGGAAATCTCATGACAGAGGAGCTTGCAAAACATGAAAAAGTTGAGTTAAGTGAATCCTTTGAGAATCAAGAAGCTGAACTTGGAATGCCAGCAGCCGAGCCAATCAAAGCAAATCCAGAGGCTAAAGAAAACAAAACAAATTTCAAGTTTGCATCAAAAAGAAAAATGAGCACACTTGACAGAGTAATGAGTAAAATTATAAACAACTAAAACTAAAATAAAATGCCAAATCCAACAATTACTGGTTCTTCATACGCTGGAGAATTTGCTGGGAAGTATCTAGGTGCTGCCCTTTTATCTGCTTCAACATTAGATGCTGGAGCTGTATCAATCTTGCCAAACGTAAAGTTTAAAGCAGCAATGAAAGTGGGAGCTTTCGCTAATATTGTACGTTCTGCTGATTGTGATTTTGATTCAACTACTTCAACTCTAACATTAACAGAGAAAGTATTAACTCCAACTGAACTGCAAGTAAACTTACAAATCTGTAAGAAAGAATTACATGCAGATTGGGAAGCTGCTCAAATGGGCTTTTCTGCTTTTGATAGCTTACCTCCACTATTCTCTGACTATGTAATCTCAAGAGTTGCTGCTGAAGTTGCTCAAGCTACTGAAAACTCAATCTGGAGTGGTGCTGCTGGAGAAGGAACTTTTGATGGTTTCTCTACTTTATTAGCTGCTGATGCAACTGTTGTAGATGTAACTGGAACAACAGTAAATTCTGGCAATGTAATAACAGAGCTTGGAAAAATAGTAGATGCTGCTAACGCTGCTGTACTAGGAAAAGAAGATTTAACTCTTTACGTTTCTAACAACATCGCAAGAGCTTACATCAGAGCTTTAGGTGGATTCGCTACTAACATCGGTGCAAATGGTATTGACAACAAAGGAACAACTTGGTACAACGGAGGAGCTTTAACTTTCGAAGGGATCAATATCTTTGTAGCTCAAGGTCTTGGAGACAATAAAGCTGTACTTGCTCAAAAATCTAACTTATTCTTTGGTACTGGACTGTTAAATGACAGAAACGAAGTGAAGGTTATTGACATGAGCGACATCGACGGAAGTCAAAACGTAAGAGTTGTCATGAGATATACTGCTGGTGTTCAGACAGGAATCGGATCAGACATCGTATATTACGCTTAATAAATTAACTAATCAATATAAAGAGGGGTGGGTAAAATTGCCTACCCTTTTTTATTATAAAAAACTATAAATTATGGCATGTGCAGTAACAAGCGGTCGCTCTTTACCTTGTAAGAATAGCGTTGGCGGACTCAAGACTATTTACATTCTTGATTATGACCCAACGATTGCAGCTCTTTCTGATACATCTGGAACAATTGATTTGACAACTGGAGGAGATTTCTTTAAGTTTGATATCAAAGGTAACAGTTCTTTAGAAACAGCAGTGAACAGTTCACGTGAGAATGGAACGACTTTTTATGAAACAACTTTAAATATTACTTTTACTTTCCTTGATGTAGCAACGCAAGAGCAAATCAAACTTTTGAATGCTGGTAGAGCTCATTACGTAGTAGAAGATTACAATGGAAATAAACTGTTAATCGGACATAAGAACGGTGCAGAAATTACTGGAGGCACTATCGTAAGCGGTGCAGCAATGGGTGACCTTTCTGGGTTTACTTTAGTTGCAACAGCTCAAGAAGTAGCTCCACCTTACTTTGTATCTAACTTACAAGAGGATGCAACGCAGATTGATCCAGATGCATAAATCTAAAGGGATTTAGAAAATTAAGGGTTATCTTTAGGGATAGCCCTTTTTTTTATTACTTATCAATACAAAATATTTCTTTTTTGTTTATATATTAATATGAAGTTAATTGGAACAAATGGAAGTAAGTCTTTTAAGATTATTCCAAGAGAATACATTACTGGAAGCATCACTGTAAATTTAATGAGTGAAAGCACTGGTACAAACATAAGCATAACTCCAACTGCTTCAACTGATAGGAATTATTCTGTATTTACAGCAGACTTCGGAACGCTAACAGAAGGAGATTTCTATACGTTAGAAGTAAAAAATGGAAGCTCTGTAATATATAAAGACAGAGTATTTTGCACAGACCAAACAATTAATCAATCCAACAATGACTATTACTCTGTAAATAATGGAGAGTATGTCCAGGAGGATAGTTATGACAACGATTACATTATATTATGAACGATTTAAGAGTAGTTAATTTAAGCACTTATACAAGTCCAGAGATAGTTGAGAAATCAAACAAAGACTGGGTTGCGTATGGTAGCGACAACAATTATTTCCAGTATCTTATTGACAGATACAATGGAAGTCCAACTAACAATGCCATTATCAACGGAGTATCTGAAATGATATACGGTAAGGGATTGGATGCTTTAGATTCAAACAGAAAGCCAGAGCAATACGCAAAGATGATCACTTTATTTCACAAGGATTGTGTGCGTAAGTTATGCTATGATTTAAAACTTATGGGACAGTGTTCCATGCAAGTGATATACTCAAAGGACAGAAAAACTGTTGCAAGAGTAGAACACATACCAGTTGAAAACTTAAGAGCAGAGAAGTGCAATGAGGATGGAGATATCGAAGCTTATTATTATTCAGATGATTGGAGCAAGGTTAAAAAAGTAGAGGATTGCACAAGAATACCAGCTTTTGGTTATTCAAAGGAAGCAATCGAGATAGTATATGTAAAGCCTTACAGAGCTGGGTATAAGTATTATTCAAGCCCAGACTATCAAGGTGGTTTACAATACGCAGAGTTAGAAGAAGAAATATCTAACTATCATTTAAACAACATACTTAACGGTTTAGCTCCTAGCATGTTAATTAATTTTAACAATGGTACACCTAACGCCGAAGAGCGACAAATGTTAGAAAACCGTATTTATTCTAAATTTTCTGGCAGCTCCAACGCTGGCAAGTTCATCCTGGCGTTTAACGATAATCCAGAAAGTGCAGCAACAATAGAGCCTATACAATTAAGCGATGCTCACAATCAGTATCAGTTTTTATCAGACGAGAGTGGCAAAAAAATAATGGTAGCTCACAGAATCGTAAGCCCAATGCTTCTAGGAATTAAGGACAGCACTGGACTTGGAAACAATGCAGAAGAGCTAAAGACTGCTTCTACGTTAATGGATAACACTGTTATTAGACCATTTCAGACACTTTTAATAGATGCGTTTGATTCTATACTAGCTTACAATAATATTAGCTTAAAACTATACTTTAAAACGCTTCAGCCACTTGAGTTCACTGACTTGGAAAATGTAGTTGACAAGGAAACAAGAGAAGAAGAAACTGGAGTTAAATTAAGCAAAGAGCTTCCAGATGAAATGGGTAGTGATATTGCAGATGCTTTGATTGAGCTTGGACAAGATGAAGATGAGCTTTTAAAAGACTTTGATGTTATTGACGAGCGTGAAGTTAGCTATGATCATGAAGAGGAGCTTGATGAAGTTATAACTGATTTAAACAAACCTAAAGATAAAAGTTTACTTTCGAAGATTTGGGAATTTGTAAGCACTGGAAGTGCAAAACCATACAAAGAGAGTGAACAAGATGGAAAGAGTAAGCAGTCAAAAGAAGAAGGCAATGAATTTCTTGTGAGATATATGTATGCACCAGCAAGAACTAAAGCAACTTCAAGACAGTTTTGTTCTAAAATGGTAAGTGCTAAAAAGGTTTACAGAAAAGAGGACATTGTTGCTATGGATACTAAAGTTGTAAATGCTGGATTTGGAAAAGGTGGAAGTGATACTTATAGTATTTGGCTTTATAAAGGCGGTGCTCGATGTAACCATAAATGGTTTAGAAAGACGTATGTGAGGAAAGATGGAGCTAAAGGACTAGGGGATGCAATAAGCACAACAGAAGCCAGGAAAAGAGGTTTTAAACCAGAGGCTAATGCACAAGAAGTTCCAGTTGCTCCAAAAGACATGAAGTATAAAGGATACACAGCAGAGTATTGGAATAAAATGAAATTTAGAAACTAATGGCAACAGCACTATTTATAAGCAGAACGGATCTTGTTAAGAACAGTATCATTGATGGAAATACTGACACAGATCGCTTCATACAATTTATTAAAGTAGCACAGCAAGTTGAGGTGCAGAATCTTCTTGGAACTGATTTATACAATAAGATTAGTGCTGATATAATTGCAGATAACTTAAGTGGAGATTATTTAAATTTAGTAAACAACTATGTACAGCCTTGTTTAATATGGTTTGCTCAAATGACTTACATTCCATTTGCTGCTTATCAAATTAAAAGCGGAGGGGTGTTTAAGCATTCAAGCGAAACAGCTCAAAACGTTGATAAGAATGAAGTTGATTATTTAGTTTCTAAAGCAAGAGAATACGCAAACTACTATTCAACTCGCATGGTAGATTATTTGTGCTTTAATGATAATTTATTTCCAGAGTACAATACAAACACAAATGAAGACATCAGTCCAGATACTGACACAACTTTTAATGGGTGGGTTTTATGAAATATAAAGTAAAGAAAACGAATCTGAAGAAGATGATCATGTATTTAAAAAACAAAAAAAATAAGAAATGAGTTGGGGAGAAATATATAACACAAGTTGGTGGGGAGTAGCAATAGATACTGCAAGGACAGTAAAAGCAAGACCAGACTTTTTTGGTAGTCAGTTAAATTTACTTACAAGTGAGCAGCCTAATTTGGTTGTTAATGGAGATTTTGCTACGGATAGTGATTGGGGTAAACAATCAAATTGGACAATAGCTAATGGTTCTGCTAATTCAAATGGTTCAGGTTTAATTTATCAGACATCTGTTTCTTATGTTGATGGTAAAATTTATAAAGTAACATTTGATGCAAGTATAACAAGTGGTTCGGGTACAGTTAGATTAGGTAATACAACATCGCCAACACCTTTTACAAATGGTGCAAATGAATTTTATTTACAAACAGACGCAAGTAATACAACGAAGTATATTTTCTTTCAAGGTATTAGTCTTGTAGGCTCAATAGACAATGTAAGCGTAAAAGTAGCAAGAGCAGATTTAGACCAAATAGAAGCAAAGAAATGTGTAGCAGATTGGATACATACAACTGCATTAAAAGACTTAAACAATTAATAAAATGGCAAAAGTACTTTACGCTCATAGAAAGCAAACAGATGGAAGTATTTTTTATATAGGTATAGGTACTGAAAAAAGACCTTATTCTAAATCAAGTAGAAATGAATATTGGCATAATACAGTAAATAAATACGGATATTATGTAGATGTTTTGTCAAAAGATTTGAGTATTGAAGATGCTTTAGAGTTAGAAGAGTTTGTTATTTGTGAACTTGGCAGAAAAGATTTAGATAATGGTAATTTAGTTAATTTAAATAATGGCGGAAAAGGAAATTTACAAGTTAGTGATTTAACAAAGAAAAAAATGTCTAATTCTGCAATGGGAAAAACTGCTTGGAATAAAGGTTTGCCAATGAGTGAAGAACAAAAAGTAAAATTAAGTATAATTAGAAAAGGTGCTACATCTCCAAGAAAAGGTGTTAAACTAACAGAAGAAACAAAAGATAAAATAAGAAAAGCTAATTTAGGTGGTAAAAGCCCATCTGCTAAAGCGGTTTATAACACAGAAACAAATGAAACTTTTGAAACTATTAGACAAGCTGCTAAATCTATAAATATGAGTTGTAGTACTTTATCATCTATGCTTAATGGTAATAGTTTTAACAAAACAAATTTAAAATTTAAAAAATAATGGCAAAACCAAAATTATGTTTAATACCAGCCACTATTGGCGATAAGGTTTACTCTATACTTCCAAGCAATGGTGTGGGGGATTTTGACTTTACAAGAGCAACTACAGCTACAAGAATAAACGCACAAGGACTTATAGAAGAAGTAGCAAGTGGAGAGAACAGACTTAACTACTCATTGTTAGATGGAAAGGTTGTAGGATGTCCGCACCTTTTACTTGAACCAAGTCGGACTAACACTATTACACATTCAAACGATTTTAGTCAATCTATTTATGGTAAAATTAACTTAACAATAACTGCAAATCAAGGTATATCGCCTGATGGCACACAAAATGCTAATTTATTAGTTCCAAATGCGGCAGTTGGTAATAGATATTTAACTAATACTACAGGTTCAAATTTAAAAATAAATACAGTTTTCTTAAAAAAGAAAGAGTTACGTTATGTTAAGGTTGGTAACTCCCAAAGTAATGTTTTAGTAGATTTAGAGAATGGTACAATATCAGCAGGTAGTGTAAGTACAAACAATTTTACTATTGAAAATTATGGAAATGGTTGGTATAGAGTATCTTGTTATAATACATTAGATGTTAATCTCCAAATACAAATATTTATTGGTATCGATGGAAGCGGCTCAAATATAGCAACAAACGGAACTGATGGTGTTTATATTTACGGATTTGAAATTCAAAACGGTTCATATCCAACAAGCTATATCAAAACTAACGGAAGTGCAGTTACTCGTGCAGCAGAAACTTGCAATGGCTCTGGAGATGCAGCTACGTTTAACGATTCAGAAGGTGTATTGTTTGCTAATATCGCAGCTTTGGCTGATGATGGTACATATAGAATTATTTCTTTATCAAATGGGAATGTAGATAATTCAACTAATATACAGTATTCAGGTGTAAGTAATCAAATAAGAGCAAGAATAGAAAACGGAGGTTTACCACAAGCAGATATAACTTCAACCGTTACAAGTCAAACATTATTTCATAAGATTGCAGTATTATACAAATCTAATCAATTTGAATTATGGTCAAATGGATTTAAGGTTGGAGAGGATACCAATGGAACACCTCCAAGTGGAATTAATAAATTATCTTTTGATAGAGCAGATGGGATTAACGACTTTTACGGAAAAACAAAAGAAATTGGCTACTACGATGCAACGCTTACGGATTCAGAGCTGGAGTATTTAACAAGCTATCGTTCATTAAACGAATTAGTAACAGAATTAAACTTAAACACATTATAAAATGAGTAATACTTTAAAATTTGGGAATGGGGAATGGTACGGAAAAGAGGGTACTATCCTTGCCTATAATTCAGAGAATAATAACTACAAGCCTTTGCCTTTCACATTCGAAAGAGCAAGTTCAGCGACACGAGTTAATAAACAAGGTTTAATTGAAACAGTAGGTGCAGACCAGCCAAGAGTAGATTACTTAAATAACACTAATGGTGCTTTGTTACTTGAACCGAGTAGGACTAATTTAGTTACAAAATCAGAAAACATACAAGATTGGAATAGGGCAAGTAATGCTTCTGCTGAATTTGGTTATGAAGACCCATTTAAAGGAAACAATGCAGTAAAATTAACAAGCTCAAGTACTGCTCAATCATATCAAGTATATCAAAGCAGTAGCGCTTTGTCTTCTGGTACTACATATACATTTAGTATGTATGCTAAAAAAGGAACTGGTCATATTTTTAGATTAGATTTTGGTATTCCAGATAACGGATTTGTTCATATTGATTTAAGAGATGGGAGCTTATTACAAGAAAGTGGAAGCACTTATTATGATGGGTATTCGGTAACACCGATATCTAATGGTTGGTATCGTATATCAATGACTGCTACTTTTAATTCATCTGCTTATTACAGAGCTGGTTTATATAACCAACAAGGAGATTGTTATGTAGCTTTTGCACAAATAGAAGCTGGAAGCTACGCTACATCGTATATTCCTACATCAGGAAGTGCTGTAACGAGGGCGGCTGATAGTTGTAGTCAAACTGTTCCAGATGGTGTTATAGGACAAACAGAGGGGACTATGTATGCTGAAATAGATTTTAAATCAAAACCAGAAGTGGGTTCTCCAATAATTGGTATAATGACTTTGAACAATAACGTAACCAACTTACAAAATTGTATAATATTAGGTATTGAAAGACAAAGTGGTGGTGTAAATAGATTTTACCCTTTCGTGCGAGTAGGCAATTCAGACGTTGCGTTTATTATAGGTGGAACTTTAACAGATGGAAATTACAAAGTGGCTTTTGCATATAAGCAAAATGATTTTATTCTTTATGTTAATGGGGCACAAATTGGGACTGATACAAATGGTGCAGTACCAACAACATCACAAGTTTTAGTTGGAGAAAGATACAATGGTGATACTTTTAAAATTGCAGATGGTATTAAAGAAACCAAACTATACAACACAAGATTATCAAACGCTGAATTAGCAGCATTAACAACGTAACAATTACACCTATAATAAAAACAAGAGTAAATCTTTACATAACAAACACAATAAGATAAGAAAATTAAAAAAACTATACATATAAACACCAATAGTTATAACTAAAAGTAAATAAAATGAAACATATCTTTAAAAAATACGAATTTGCATCTCAAGAAGTAGCTGAAACAAGAATAGCAGCTTTACCAAGTGATGATGAAGGAAACCACACATAAGCATACTGTTGTAAAATTAGGTTACTTATGGACAACTACTCCAGAATATGATGAAGAAGGAAACATCTCTATTGAGGGTGTGCAGTCTGATAAGTATTCAGTAGATGTACTTTGGAATGTAGCTGAAATTACAAGCGTAGATGCAGAAGCAGTTTTAGATGAAGATGGTATGGTAGTAACACCAGCAGAAACATCTATTGCTTACCCTTATGGATGGGCTTCTAAAGAGATTGAAGTAGAAGGTAACGGAGTCCACACATTTGCTGGATGGTCATTCTCATAAGCTATGGTAAAAGGATTAAGATACATAGCAGATAAAATAGAGGCTTTACAGTTTTACTTAATAGCTAAATGGAATAACTTTCTAAAGGGACTGATGCTATGAGTGTAGGAGATTTAAGATTAGCGTTTTTTAATGCTATATCTTTAGGGGTTAGCTTCACGCAAGTAGAGAACAGTTTAAAGATTATTCTTTTACTGGCTTCTATTGTATACACTGTTCAGAAGATATATGAAACCAATAAAAAGAAAAATAAATAAAATAATCGTTCACTGCACTGCTACACCAGAATGTAGAGAGATTGATATCAC
>Ga0208645_1004204_pt1 | contig 10284 bp, 11 predicted proteins | sample VirMetDEL_Sep_01_FD_184519 | JGI IMG/M metagenome (GOLD analysis project Ga0208645, IMG submission 184519) | Aqueous microbial communities from the Delaware River and Bay under freshwater to marine salinity gradient to study organic matter... | ecosystem: Environmental > Aquatic > Marine >...
TTCCGCCTCAAGGGCGCCTTCAACTAATTCTTCGGCCACGTTAGTCATCGTTATCGTCCATATAGTTGCGCGAGAGGTCTGCGATTAACCCTTTGCTGGACTCAAGACCCCGAATAAGTCCAACAACTTCCCGATAGCCCTCGTAGCTTTTAGCAGCCCCAGAGCTGAGGAAGTCCTTTGCTGACTCCAACTGCGAGTCGATTTGTTCCGTTAGCACGTCAAAGACGGTTTTTGCCATGGTTATTCTCTAGTCGGCCCTTGGTTTTGGCGGTTCTGCATCTCCTGCATCACCTTCATCTCAAACTCGCGGTCTGCTTGCTGGCGAGCTTGCTTCAGCTTGATGCCGTCCTTCTGGGCCTCTACAGCCAACTCGGTCTGGCTGAGCTGTAGCTGCTGGGCCTCAAGGGCTGCATCAGTCTGATCTTTTTGAGCCTTACGCTGCTGCTCGGCGGCACGAAGCTGAATGTCGGCCATGTCCTTCTGGGCCTTGCGCTGAGCCTCCTGCGCCTTGATCTGAAGCTCTGCCTGCTGGAGCTGGAACATGGGGTCCTGAGCCTGCTGCTGGGCTTGCTGCTGCGCCGCCTGTTGCTGGTGGGCTTGGGTAAGCTGCGCCCCTGCCTGTGCAACGAGACGGGAGAGCTGGACCTCGATGTCCTCCGGTAGCTCCTCTCCGGGCGGCGGGAGCGGTGCCCCCAGCTTCTCTTCAAGCTGCTTGCGGTAGCTGAAGCCAAGGTGCTCGGCAATGTGAGCCTGCAGGGACATCATGATCTGCTGCGCTTGCGGGTTCTGCCCGATGGTCTGGGCGATCATGGGGTCCTGCATAAACGCCGTGTGGGTGGCGATATGCGCATCGTGATCTTGGTAGATAAACGCCTTGATCGGCTTGCCGATGAGCGCATCCATGTTCTCGCTGACCGGATCGGTCGGTTTCGCGTCGTCCTTGGTAGGAACAAGTTTGTCGGCATTTTTAATGCCAAGCACCTCGATCATCTGGCGATGAAGCTGAGGGAGGTCGTAAATCTGCGGAGCCTGCTGCGCCATCTGGAGCACCGCTTGGTACTGCACGACGCGCTGGGCCATGGTGCTGCTGTTCGGATCGCTGACGGGGATCACGTCCACCATCATGTAGTCCGCTTGGCGAGCACTCACTTCGCCTCTATGCGGCTGATAGCTGTAATCCGGGCTCGCGTACTCGGCCATGATCTGCTTGAGCATCTTGAACTCTTGCTTCATGGCGTAGTGCACCCGGGCCTGTACCGCAGCCATGGGCTTCAGGGTCCGCTCAAGGAGCGCCAGCGTGGTTCCGACCGGGGCGTTAGCCGACATGTCGGAGATGTTCATGTCACTGATCGCGCCCAGACGCCGCCCTTCCGTGGTGATCTGGTTCAGGAGGGCCAGCAGGGTCTGGCTAGGCTCCTTGTAGGGCAGGGGCATGATGTTGTCGCGGATCGACCCAGACGGCACGTCCACGTCCTTCCACTCGCCGGGCTCGATGGGGGTGTCGTCGCCCTTGATACGCAGCCCACGGGACTTGAGGCCCCCGGGAAGGTTAGATAGGGTACCTGCATCGACGAGCTGGCGGATGAGGGAGGTGCCAGCCTTGGCATATCCCCCGATGATATGAATGAGACCGAGGCCGTAGAAGCCAAACCCGGGCACATAGACGTAGTGGACGAAGTGCTGCCGCTTGAGGGTCAGCGGGTCATCAGGGTTCCAGTTTCGGCGGATCGCCAAGACTTCGTTAGTACCCCGTTCGATGGTGACGACATAGGGCTTAGCAACGTCATCCTCGTCGTCGATCCCTTCAATGACCAAATCCGCATGGATTTCGTAGACCGCAAAGCGGTCGTCATCGTTGAGTGAGTATCCACCTTCCTCAGCTTTCCGCTCTTCAATATCGGTGTGATACGGCTCAGGGTCGCCCAGCTCCACGTCGCGGTAGAACCCGGCAGCCTGTAGCTTCCGCATCTCGTTCTTGGTTTTGCGCATGATGTGGGTCACGCGCTCTGCGGTCTCAATGTGCGACGCGCCGTAGGGCACAATCACGTCTTCCGCAGGGATGTAGACGGCCACCTGCCGTCCCAGATTGGGATCGTAGTAGACCTTCTTGAAGGCAGAACCGGCGAGGCCAAGGCTATAGAGCATGCGCTCGTGCTCAGAGCGGTACTCCACCATGCGCTCGGTCAGCTCGTAGTTCATATCCGCCTTTACGCGTTGAGCTGCCTCAAGTTTCTCTTTGGTCTCCTCCCCCAACACCTTAACCTTGACCGGGCCTGCGGCGGGGAAGGTTTCAGACATAGCTTCTGCTTGGAAGCGAATTGCTGCCTCGGCGAGCACGTTTGAATACACGCCGCAGGCGCCCTCCCACGGGTCCGTACGCTCCTCATACTTGAAGCCCAGCACGTCGAGACCCCGGACGAAGGTGTCAGCCCACTCCTTGCGCCCATCAATATCGGAGGTGACGTAGCCAATGAGGTCGTTAGCTAGGGAGTTGAGGTCGCCGTCCTCAAGGAACTCGGCGAGGTTGGCATCGAAGTCCGCCATATCGGCGACATTGGCATCGGGGATCATGGTGATCTCTACACTGCCGTCGTCCAGCGTGACCATCTCCGGGTCCACGATCTCGATCTCAAGCTGAGAGCCACCCTCGGAGCCAAGCTCCAGCCCCACTTCAACCTCGTCCTCCAGCCCTTCCGGCGCCGAATACAGCCCGCGATCAATAGCCATCAGTAATATCCTCCGCGCCGGTACTTAAAGGGAGTCGGCTCATCCCGCTCATCACTCGGTAGGCGAATAAAGCCGCCCTGCCTAAAACGCATTAGGGCCATGACCATGCTGTCCACTAAGTCGTCGTGAGACATAAAGGGGAAGCCCGCCACCTCTTCAACTAACTCTTCAGCCCAACGTGTTTGTGGTACCCATACTAGACCAGACGCAACAATATCAGAAACAGAGTTTAACCGTGCTAACTTATCCCCAGACCCACGATGTGGTGTGAACTCCTGCACGGGTATACCCATGCGCCGCATCTCTTGGTAGATAGCCGTTCCTGCTGACTTCTTTTCTACAATGAAGGAGTCCGGCTGCCACTCCTCGTACTCCTCAAGGCACAGGCGCTTAAGCTCGGGAAACTCGTAGCGCTCCTTGATGGAGTTCAGCAGGATGATGTTGTGCTCGCTTGTCTCCTCGTTATAGAAGACGCCCCACGTTGTTAGGCCGGTATAGTCCGCCCGGTTGTGAGTTTCGGCGGCGGCGTCCAGAGACATAATTAGATATTCGCAGGAGGGCGGGTCCTCCCGGGTCCAATCGTTCCACCACTCGCGTTTTACTATGGATGCTTCTTCGGCGGTGGGCTTCTGCTGGTACTGGGCGTTCCACTGGAACACGGGCATGGAGGCCTTGGTGCGGTGCAGGGCGGCGAGGTCAAAGAACTGGGGCCATAGGGGCTTCTCTTTCGGCTTACCGGTGGCCTTGTCCTCTACCTGCAGGATCGCCGGAAACTCCACGATCTCGTACTGGTCGGCCATGGCATTTTGTGCCATATCCCGGGTCACGCGCCCGGTCAGGTCGTCCATGTGCCAACGTGTTTGTATGATGGCTACGCGCCCTCCGGGCATAAGTCGCGTCCGGGCCCCGAAGGTGAACCACTCGTAGGCCTTCTCAAAGACCTCAAAATTGCCGTTCAGCACGTCCTGCTCGGAGTGGGGGTCATCAACAAGGAGGAGGTCTGCACCTCGACCAGCAATAGATGACCCGATACCGCAGGCGTAGTACTCCCCACCGCTGTTGGTATTCCACCGTCCGGCGGACTTTGAGTCGGTAGCGATGCGCACGGTCGGAAATATCTCTGCGTATTCATCGCTCAAGATGAGGTTCCGCACCTTTCGGCCAAAATCCACAGCCAAATCAGTGGTATGGGAGACCATCATGACCTTCTTGTTAGGATTGCGGCCTAAGAACCACGCAGGAAAATACGTTGAGACGAGCTGAGACTTGCCGTGACGAGGGGGAATGTTGACGCAAATCCGGTCCTTATCGCCCCTTTCAATCGCCATAAGCATATCTGCAAGGATTCTATGGTGTGAACCGACGATATAGTCCGGCTGCATGCGCTTACAGAAGGCAATCAGGTCGTTATAGGACGCATCATTAGCCTTTCTGGTGGCTAATTCGTCCACCATACGGTCAATTTCGGCAATTTCCTCGGGCGTGCAGCCGTCGAGGTTAGCGAGGAGCGTATTTAGCTCCTCTTCGGTGAAGTCTAGGGCGGGTTGCGCAGCTACTGCCCCCATTTCGGGTCGTTCTCCTGCACCAGATCGTCGTCCAGTACCTCTTTCATGGCTTCCGCAAGGTTCACGTCCATGTTCTGAGGCATGGGTGCCTGCGGTTCTATGGCATCGGGGTCGTCATCAAAGGACGTTTCCCCCTCCTCCACCTCGTCGCCCACCTTGGGCAGCTCATCTAGGCCGAACTCTGCGTCGATGTCGATGGTTTCTCCATCAATCACCACCGCGTCCTCAACGTCGTCCTCGGGGTTCACGAGCTTTGTGAGCTTAGCCCGGAGCCGTTCCTTGATGTCGTCGGTGGTCTGGTGAGTGATGGTCACCTCGGTCTTCTCGGCGAAGAGCCCCACGTCGGAAATCTTGCCCAGTAGCTCCAAGGCACGGATACGCACCCGGGGGTCAGGGTTCTCCGTCTCTTCGATTAACTTATTTGTTACAAGGTGACGTATCTGGGTAGCAGATTCGGCAACGCTATGGCCGAAGTTCTGCAGGATGCTATCTGTTAGCACGAGGGACGGAGGCGTCAACTTTGCAGCGCGCTTGTGGGTCACGGTCTTTGAGGTCTTTTCTGGGTCTTCGGCATAGGCCATAGCTAGGGTTGTCGCCACACCTTCGTCCTCTTTGTTTGGACGTAGCTCTAGCCCGTGATCGGCTAGGTCTGCAACGGTGTTTGCCATGGCAGTTGCACGGACGGATAAATCCAAAGTCCGCACCTCGGGGGTTAGCTGCACCCCAAGTTCAGGTTCTATCTTCAAACTCATCGCAGGTGCCATGTAACACCGGTAGGCGCTGTATATCACATTAACAAATAACTACACAACGCCGCCGCAACTGCATGGGTAGTAAAAATAATTTTTTGGCAGGGGAGGTTGGGACTCCTACCCGGGGGGTCTTCCTATATTGAGGGGGTGGGGGTCGGCCTAGGAAAAAACAGGCTTTGAACTCAAGAAAAAAGTGATTTTCGCGTGGAGATTATTAATACATATGTAGTCATGGAACCAAGTAGTGCGCGGCTGGGGTGCCCCCCGGGTAGGGGTCGGCGCTGGGCAAAGTACCTAGACCCCCCCAGCTTGTTAGGGAATTCCCTAACAGAACCTAGCAAAACATAGCAAAACGCTGAGAATGTATAGACTCCGGCGTCCCATTATGTTCTTATACACACATCGGCGGCGCGGTGCCGTCGACTATCAAAGGGAAATACACAATGAACAATCTACACGTGGTTTTCATGAGTGACGCTACGGGCGAGGCTTGGGTCAAGTATGGGCGCGCGGATACGTCAGCGCGTAAGGCCTTCTCGGAGTTTGCTGATCGGGCCTATGCCGAAGGGATTCGCTGGGCGAACTTCATCAGCCCTAAGACTGAGGGCTCGCTTAACACTGAGGAAAGCTGGGCAGTGATCCTAGACTGGGCCAGCAAGGCGCACCTGACGCGTCAGGAAGTGAAGTATCTGGACACGCCGAACGAGGCCCTAAACCCGGGCCAGCGCGAGGCGAAGCGCGAGGCACGGCAAAAGCTGGGCTCTCGCATCAAGGATATTAAGAACGCGTTCAAGCGCCGCGAGGCGAACGCTGAGGCGGCGAAGGCTAAGGCCGAAGGCAAGCCCCCGGCTCCGGCATCTGGCAAGACGGTCGAGCAAAAGGTGATCGGTCACCTGAACGACGCTCTGCGCCTGATGCGCGAAGCTGAGGACATTGCCTTCAACCCTGAGGCTCCGGCGGAGTTTATCCGGCAGGCCCTCACCTTCATCGCCAAGGCTGGCAAGTAACCACCACGGCCCCCGCAAGGGGGCCTCACCTGAGGGGAATAACCATGCTTCACACAAACCATTGCGAACACCCGAAAGAGAATTTCATCGAGTCCCACGCGGGCTGCGATATACACGTTTACAAGTGCATCACCGGCGAGACTCACTACTGCGTCCGATACGGCAGCGAGGGCGGGGACTATTACAGTTCCGTACGCACGTTGGAGGACGCACGCAGGAAGGCAGAGCACGCAGCCGCAAGGGGGTACTACAATGACTAAAGATCGCCTTTACGATTTCCTAGTCCCCATTGTCGGCTGGACCCTTGTCCTCACCGTCGCCAGCGTCGCCGCAAGTTTTGGGCTCTTCCTTTTCTACGCTTTCACCACCTTCCTTTTCTTATCCTAACTTCTTTACACTATACGGGCTGGGACGGTTTCCGGCCCGTTGCCTTCCCAGTAAGGGGGTCCGAAAGGGCCCCCTTTTTTATTGCCTGTTGAAACCAGTTCTCTTGGTAGCGGTGCGCCTCGCGGGAGCGGAGCGGATCGTAGTATCTGCACGGTTTTGCTGTTAGGGAATTCCCTAACACGTTTCTGCTAGGTATTGATACAAGTAGGAGAGTTAGTAAAAACAAGTAAATGTTAGTGAAACCAGTTCTTTTGGTAGCGGAGCGCCTCAAATTGTTCAAAAATTGTACAATGTTCCATTTTAGGGGCCTAATGTTCCAAATGTTCCCCTAATGTTCCAGAATTTTGGGGGGGTCTGGAACATTACATTTCTACTAGGTTTTTGCACGAGCTAGTAGGTTTTCGAGGTTAGTAAAATATAGTAGATAGTAGTAGTAGTAAGTAAGTAAGTAAGGTACTTTTATCCTAACTTTATAATGTTCCATTTTCGAAAAAAAGAGTATGGCCCATGCCGCACTCCCCCCTGCCTTTTTGCGCTTCACCCTCACCCCGTTTCTTCGCTCCCCCCAACCTTACAAAAATGGAACATTAGAACATTGGAACATTCCTTGTAAATCAAGCACTTGCCAAAAACCAAAATGGAACATTTGGAACATTACGAACATTACACATCTACTAGGTTCTACTATGATTTACTTGACTTCACTAGGTTTTTGTGTTATACTGGGCTCTATAAATGGTAGTAACAACTTTATATGAACTTTTTAGCACCACCCCTTGTTAGGGAATTCCCTAACTGACTAACACACCACGGAGAAGCAACCATGCAAATAATCAAGATCACCCTGCGGAGCACCGGCGAGCACTTCGGCCCCGTGCTTAAAGCCACGACCCCCGGCGGAACATTACGGGGCATGCAGACCATCGACGGCAGCAAGGACCACCGTCAGCAAGCGCAAGAGTTCGCTGCGCTCTGTGCAGCCAAGTGGTGGGGCCTGAGCCTATCCGGTTTCGGGGACCTCAATGAGGACTCATGGGTGGCGACCCTTGAAGGGAGCCTGTACCAGTACGACGACGCCGAGCCGGTAGCGAGGGTGGCACGATGAAAAACCAAAACGTGTACTACTTCCCCGACGGGAGCGAAACCATGCGCTGCCTGATCGACGGGCACCACGGCATCTATATCCCACAAATCTTTGCGCGCAACTTCCCCACGGCGGACTGGGGCGTGACTGCGGAGCAAGCAGACATCTTGCGTGAGGGCCCGGGCCTGAACGGCGCCGCCGACCTTTATTGGGACGTGTGGGACGAGGTGCTGACCAACGCCGAATGGCGTGACGGCGACGGGAACCTGTGGATGCTCATGCAGGACAGCGACCTGTTCGCGGTAATGAATTTTGAGGAGGACGAGTGATGAAGCGTAACTGTGCCGAATGTGGAGGGGTAGTGGCCCCGGCTCGCGTAGCCATTGGCTATAACGTGTGCCTGCCCTGTGGGGAGCGCATCGCCCGCCAGCGTGTGCACACCGTCGCCCCGCTGCACAAGAGCAACTACATTGTAGTCACAAACCGTGCGGACCTGCGCGGGCTCAATAACAAGGGAGGACTGTATCGCTAGGTTCTACTGTGATTTACTTGACTTTAATACGTTTTACTGTATAATGATAAACATAGCTGGGGCATACCGCCCCGGCGCTCCCAAGAGCACAAGCTTTTGAGAAATGTTAGGGAATTCCCTAACCCCAAACCACGGAGAAACATCATGAGCATTCTTTCCCTTAACAGCCTGTTGCGTAACACGAACGACTCAAACGCCGACACGGGCAGCGACAACGCCAACAACCCAACCACGTCGCACGACGCTGGCCCCAACTTCTCAACGCCTTCTCTCTCGTCGGCAGCCATGCTGGTCGAGCTGTCCATCAGCGTGTGGACCGGGCGCAAGAAGGACAAGCGCGCCACGGCGGACGTGACCGCGACAAATCATGCCAAGAGCGGTGTCGCTGCGGTGAACAAGAAACTCATGGCCGAGTGCGCTGAGCTGGACGCCATACAGAAGTTTGCAGCCAACGTGCGGACCTTCCATTACTCCGCCACCCTGCCGTGGACCGACACGGGCATACGCTGCACCACCACGGCGAAATACTTTGCCTACCACCAGCAGATCACCCAGCTCCAGAACGAGTTTGAGCGGCTGGTCAACGACTTCCTGTCAGCTTATCAGTGGGAGGTAGACAAGGCCCAAGCCTCACTGGGCGCCATGTTCCATCGGGACGACTACCCGTCCATTGACTCTCTGCGTAATAAGTTTGCCTTCCGGGTGAGCTATATACCCATGCCCGAGGCGGGAGACTGGCGCGTAGATATCGGCACCGAGGCCCAGCGACAACTCAAGGAGCAGTACGAGCAGTACATCGGGGACCGGCTCAAGCAAGCCACGGCGGACGTGTACCGGCGGTGCAGCGAGGCCATCACCCGACTTGTCAACTCCATGGACTGGACCGAGGGCGAGAAGCCCAAGCGCATGTATGAGAGCACCTTCGACTCCGTGTGTGAGCTGGTGGACATCATGCAGGACTTCAACCTGACCGGAGACACCACCATGGAGGCCCTGCGTAAACAACTTGCTACGGTCATGGACGGGGTGAGCCTAGACGCCATCAAGTCTGACCATGCCCTGCGGGCGGAGAAGAAGCAGCAACTAGAGCAGGCCATCAAGGCTCTGCCTTCCCTTGACTGGTAGGTTAGGGAATTCCCTAACAAGGCCCAGCGAGCTGGGCCTACAACTCAACATCACGGAGAACGACCATGCAAAACGCACAAGCAATGTACGCACAAGGTATCGACCAACTCGTCAGCCTGCTCAAGGGTTTGGGCACAAAACGTTCCGTGCTGATCGAGGGTGACATGGGCATCGGCAAGTCAACGCTGCTCAAGCTTCTCAAGAAGGAGCTACCCGACCACCACGCTGCGTACTTCGACTGCACCACCAAGGACGTGGGGGACATGTTTATCCCACGCATCAGCGATGCCGAAACCGGAGCGTATGTGGGATTTGTACCCAACGAGGAGTTCGGGCTGCACCATGGCAAGCCTGTCATTCTCATGTTCGACGAGCTGGGCAAGGCCAACCCGGCGGTGAAGCAGGCCACTACCCGGACCCTGCTGGAGCGCACCGTGGGTGCAACACCTCTGCCTGAGGGGTCTATCGTGTTTGCGACCACTAATCTGGGCGCCGAGGGTGTGGGTGACTTGCTCGCTGCCCATACTCGCAACCGGGTGACCGTGGTCCGCATGCGCAAGCCGTCCGCCACCGAGTGGATCGAGTGGGGTATCAACAACGACGTGCACTCAACCGTGCTGGGCTGGGTCAAGGACAACCCTCAGGTGATGCAGTCTTTCACTGAGGTGCAGGACCCGGAGGAGAACCCCTACATCTTTCACCCTCGTGCCGTGGGCCGTGAGGCCTTTGTGACTCCGCGCTCTCTACACGCTGCGTCGGACGTGCTGAATACCCCGGGGCTGGACGACGACACCGTGACTTCTGCCCTGATCGGTACCGTGGGTGCGCGTGCAGCGATGGACATGGCGGCCTACATAAAACTTGCTAATCAGTTACCCAAGCGTGAAGAAATCTTGAAGGACCCCATGAACGCCACGCTCCCTGACTCCGCCGCAGCCGTCTGCATGGTGGTGTACCGGGCCCTCTCGTCCATGACCGCTGACTTTGTGGACTCATGGATGGACTACATGGGACGGCTCGATGCCGAGGCCCAAGGCCTGTTCGCTAACGGTGTCCGTGCGGAGAAGTACTCAAAGCGTGGGCTGGTCATGACCAACAAGAAGTT
>Ga0208645_1004206_pt1 | contig 10283 bp, 11 predicted proteins | sample VirMetDEL_Sep_01_FD_184519 | JGI IMG/M metagenome (GOLD analysis project Ga0208645, IMG submission 184519) | Aqueous microbial communities from the Delaware River and Bay under freshwater to marine salinity gradient to study organic matter... | ecosystem: Environmental > Aquatic > Marine >...
AGCGTAAAATTATAAAAAATGGGAGTTTATCAAATGGCAGGCAAGGCGTTACAAAAGCGAATACTGTCCGATGTCACCAAGCAAGGCGGCGCAGAGTATTTGTTCGAATATTTTTCTTCTGGCGGCACAATGGCGCAACTTGCGACCCACTACGAGTGCAGCAGGGGTTACGTCAGCACGGCACTGCACACGGTGCCGGAATATACTGCCGTGATAAACAAGGCGCGGCAGGAGGCAGCTGACGCGCTGGTTGAGCAGGGTTTGGAGATGGTTGACGCGTTAGATGGCGGCAGCTCTACGCAGGAGATTGCTGCAACGCGTGAGAAGGTGCAGTGGCGCAAGTTTATGGCTGGCTCGTATAATCAGGAGCGCTACGGCAATCGTCCTCAGACCAATGTTACGATTAGCGTGAGCGACATGCACTTGGACGCGCTGCGCAAGGTTAATGCTGACTTGGCGCAGATTGATGCTGAGGATCGCCAGCGCGAGGCGGCGGCCATTGACGTGGATTACGAGGATGTCACCGATGAGCAATGATAATCCGCTAGAAGAATTTGTGCTGCGTTACCGCGACGACCCTGCATTGTTTGTTTATGAGGTGCTGGGCGCTACCCCGCACGATTATCAGGCTGAGTTTCTGCGGGCTGTTGCAGACGGTGAGCGCAAGGTTAGCATCCGCAGTGGCCACGGCACGGGCAAGTCTACGTCAGCTAGTTGGATTATGTTGTGGTTTGTTTTGCTGCGTTTTCCGAACAAAGTTGTTGTGACGGCCCCCACATCCGGCCAGCTGTTTGATGCTTTGTTTGCCGAGTTGAAGCGTTGGATTAATGAGCTGCCGCCGCAGTTGAAGGTGCTGCTTACGGTTAAGTCTGACAGAGTTGAGTTGAACGCGGCACCGAGTGAGGCTTTTATTTCGGCTAGGACAAGCCGTGCAGAGACGCCGGAAGCGTTGGCTGGGGTTCACTCGGAGAATGTGCTGTTGGTTGTGGACGAGGCTTCTGGTGTGCCTGAGAAGGTGTTTGAGGCTGCTGCTGGCTCAATGTCTGGCCACGCCGCGACTACGATTTTGCTGAGCAACCCGACGCGTTCGTCTGGCACGTTTTACGAAAGTCAGACGCGGATGGCGGACAGCTGGTGGACACGGCGTTGGTCGTGCGTTGACAGCCCGTTGGTCAGCGATGAGTTTGTTGACGAGATGCGGGCTAGGTATGGCGAGGACAGCAACGCGTTTAGGATTCGCGTGCTTGGTGAGTTCCCGATGGCGGATGACGACACGATCATTCCGTTTCACTTGGTTGAGAGCGCGATACATCGTGACGTTGAGGTGACGCCTGACGTTAAGCCTATTTGGGGTTTGGACGTTGCTCGCTTTGGCTCGGACAAAACTGCGCTGTGCAAGCGGTATGGCAATGTTGTGACTGAGATTACGTCTTGGCAGGGTTTGGACTTGATGCAGACTGTCGGGCGCGTTATGGCCGAATACGAAGGCTTGTCGCCTTCTATGCGGCCTAAAGAAATATTAGTTGACAGTATTGGCGTTGGCGGGGGTGTAGTTGATAGGCTGCGCGAGCTTGGCGCGCCAGTCAGGGGCATTAACGTGGGCGAGGCTCCTGCTATGGGCAAGACGCACATGAATTTGCGCAGCGAGCTGTGGTTTAAGACAAAGGGTTGGCTTGAGGACAGGTCGTGCAAGCTGCCTAAGAACGATCAATTGCTGGCAGAGCTGACTGCGATACGCTACTCGTTTACATCGTCAGGCAAAATGAAAGCTGAGAGTAAAGATGAGATGCGTAAGCGTGGGTTGAGATCGCCTGACCTTGCGGATGCGCTTTGCCTGACAATGGCCAGCGATGCTGCAACCGCACTGTCAGGCTCGCTATCTACTTGGAAACAAAGCATAAAGCGCAATCTAAAAGGTATTGCATGAAGCCAGTTCCGTTTCACAAGCTGTCACCCAAGATGAAAAACATCCGCATGAACCAGTGGATCAAAACTTACATTGGCCGAGGCCTTAGCTTGGAGGATGCACAGTATGCTGCACGTTGGCGGGCTGGGTATTGGAAGCTAAATGATCGTATGGAGAAGGTTCTAGCGGATATTGAGGATGTGTGATATGCAGCCTGCGTGGTATTATTAATTAAACTGTGCTAATGTACAAAAAAAGCTAGAGGATAATAATATGAAACCATGTAAAGGTTGCCCCACCCCCGCAGCGTGTAAGCGTGCTGGAACTTGTCTCGCAAAAAAATACGGGAAGTAAATATTTGTTATGGGTGTTTTAGATTTTCTTTCTGATTTGTCAAAGGCTCGCTCAAGAGATGAGCTAGGTCTTGGCGGTATGCGTTCACTTTTAGGCACACGCGGTGCTGCCCCGGAAGGCAAGCGCGGCGATGAGATGATGAGCCGCACGTCCAGCGATAGTTTGCCGGGTTACTTTGACCCAGAGACGCGCGAGTATGTTCCGTGGTACGTTGATTTATTTGACGGCGGTGGCTTGAATAGGTCTGAGGGCTTGCTCAGCAATGCGCAAAAAGTAACTACTGCCGTTGACATGCTAAGCACAAATGGCGCTCCTGTTCAGCGTGCAGGTCAAATGGCTCCGGGTTCTGACATGCCCAACACAAGCATGACTGGCATACCGGGCTATACTCTGCCTCAATCTGACATGCCTAATACAAGCATGACTGGCATACCGGGTTATACTTTACCTCAATCTGACATGCCTAATACTGGTATGACTGGTATTCCGGGTTATACTCTGCCTCAATCTGACATGCCTAATACAGGCATGACTGGTATACCGGGTTATACTTTACCTCAAGCACCTGCATCTGCACGGCAAGGCACTCAAGCAATTCCTGCGTCTGGCGGCAATATGGCTATTAACACTCCAGCTGCGCAAGGCCGAGATCAAATGATTGCGGATCAAATAGACTTGCAGCAATTAAACGAAATGCAGGCTCACCCTCTTTATCAAAATTTTGCGCAATCACCCTTTGGAGAGGGCGATAAAAAATACTACCCGGCAGAGTTTTTTAAATACCTTCAAGCAATGGGCGTATAAATGGCAATCACAACTTACGCAGAGCTGCAATCATCTATCACAGATTTCCTTAACCGTGATGACTTGAATGCTATTGCGCCGACTTTCATTTCAATGGCTGAGGCTAATTTGGGCCGCGACATACGTCACTGGCGTCAAGAGAAACGCAGCACTGCTCAGCTTGACACGCAGTACAGCGCTCTCCCGGCGGACTTTCTGGAGGCTGTGCGGTTTTACATTACGAGCGGAGACACACGTCCGCTTGAGTTAATTAGTCAGGCCGAAATGCTTGACCGCAAGTTCCGCAACCTTAACACCAGCGGCCAGCCTGCGTATTATGCAATCACGGCTGGCGAGATTGAAGTTTACCCTGTGCCAGATGGAACGTACACGGCAGAGCTGTATTACATGGCAAACCTGCCTGCGCTGTCTGACAGCAACACGTCAAACTGGTTACTTGAGTATTATCCCGACGCATATCTGTATGGTTCGCTAATACATTCCGCGCCGTATTTGAAGGATGATGCTCGCACGCAAATCTGGGCGGCTTTGTATCAAAGCGCAATTGATGGTATAAATGCTGAAAGCGAAAAATCAAAATTTGGCGGATCAGGTCGCCGCATGAAAATAAGGGCGTATTAACATGAGCTTTTCCAACACATTTGAGACAACCGTCCTGACGTGGGCGTTTACAACCAGTTCCGCCACGCGGCCAACCTCTTGGCACTTGGCGCTTTACACGTCTGCCCCCGGTGAGGCTGGCGGCGGTACTGAAGTTTCCGGCGGCGGGTATGCCCGGCAGTCTGTTACGTTTACCGTTAGCGGCAACGAGGCGACTAACTCAGGCGCGATTGAGTATCCTACAGCCACAGGCTCTTACGGAACTGTGACGCATGTTGGTGTGTTCGACGCGGCCTCCGGCGGCAACTTGATTGCATACGCTGCATTGGCCACCAGTAAAGCTATTGACACGGGTGATGTGCTTCGCGTGCCAGCTGGCGATCTTGACATCACGCTTGACTAATGGCTGAGCGCTCTGGTTACGGCAAATATACGTTTGGTTCGTTTGATTACGGCGAAAGCGGTGTATATGAAGGAACCGGGGTTGAGCCAGCTTATCGCAGCGGCTATGGGCGGTCAGCGTATGGAACGTATGGCTATGGGTTAAGTGGCTTTGAGACGCCAGTTGCCAGCGCGGTAATTACAGTATCAGCTACAGCATCGGCAGCCGTCAGGGTTCGCGCAGCTACATCTATTGCCGTAACTGCATCTAGCACTGCCGTAGAGGCCGTCAGGACGCGTGATGTAAGTGCTGTTGCCCTATCGTCCAGTTCAGTGTCTTCCAGCGCTGAGACGGTCGTTGACGTGTCCGCTGCGGTAAACTCTTCGTCCAGCGTTTCGTCTTCTGCGCTGAGGGTTGCGCTGGTTAGCTCTAGCACGTCTTGCTCCACCAGTACCTCTCTGGGTTTCTTGAGAGAGCGCAATGTCTCGGGCGCTTCTGCATCAAGCTCACTTGGCTCTGCCGCTGCGGTGTTCAGCGTAACTGTGGCCTCGCAATTTTTAGCTGCGTCTAACTTTGCGGCAGTTGCGGGTTCAACATTAGGCGGCATTTCCTCAATTGCAATTACCTCTGCGTTTGCCGCTAATGCCATTGAGAAGTGGGAGCCGCTTGCTGGCACACCAGAGGTTTGGTCGGGGGTTGATGCGGCAACCGAAATATGGCAAGATGCGACCAACGCAACCGAAAGCTGGTCTGCCGTTTCCCCTGACAATTCAGAATGGACGCCAGCCCCGGCAACAAGTGAAATCTGGGCTGACGCCGCATAGGAGAACATCATGGCCGATACAACAACCACAACTCTAGGTCTAACAAAACCGGAGGTTGGCGCGTCTGAGGACACATGGGGAACAAAAATAAACACCAACTTCGATTTAGTTGATGACGCGCTTGACGGGACAACGGCTGTATCACTTGATATTAACGGCGGCACAATTGACGGCGCTGTGATTGGCGGAAGTTCTGCTGCGGCGGGTTCTTTTACAACGATAGACGCCTCAGGAAACATTACTGTTAGCGGAACTGTGGATGGCCGTGATTTAGCGGCAGATGGAACTAAACTTGACGGCATTGAGGCGGCTGCTGACGTAACGGATACAGCTAATGTTACTGCTGCTGGCGCTTTAATGGACAGTGAGCTAACTGACTTGGCTGCTGTTAAGGCTATTAACCAAAGCCTTGTTACAACGGCATCACCAACTTTTTCCGCAGTTACTGTGACTAACGCAATCAAACCTGCTGTCTATCAAGAGACCTACGTTGCCAACGCAACAGGCGCAACCACAACGCTGGACCTGTCAACTGGCACAAACTTCTCTGTCACTTTGTCAGAAAACACGACGTTTGTTTTTAGCAATCCGCCAGCAAGCGGCACAGCTTATGCGTTTACTCTCGTCATCACGCAGCCATCAACCGCTGTAACAATCACATGGCCTAGCTCAGTTGACTGGGCAGCGGCCACTGCACCTGATGCGCCGGGAGACTCTGAGGTCAACGCATACGGCTTTATGACACGCGACGGCGGCACGACTTACTATGGCTTCCTTGGAGGTGCAGCACTTGGCTAAAACATTTCAATCAGTTTTTATGGGTGCTGCGGGTGGTGGAGTAGCATCACCCTCAGACGATGAGTTCAACCGTGTCTCGTTCCTGTCGCACTTCGATGGGAGCAGCAACGGTGTCAACAACGTGTTCGACGATGGCTCGTCCAGCAACCACACGATCACAGCCAGTGGTAACGTAACCCAAGGTAGCTTCGGCCCGTTTGCTCGGCCTGATGGTTATTGGGGTGTTAATTTTAGTAATGATTTCTTGACGATTAATGGCGCTGGTGACTTTACAGGAGATTATACTTTAGAGGCTTGGGTTTTTGTTAATGCTGCTGATGGAAACTATGTGGAAATTACATATGAAAATGCTTTTGGCGGTAAAATCAATGTCGTAAAGATTAACAATGGAACAGATCAAAACTGGCTTTTTGGAAATAATAATACTCCGTCGGAAGTTACGCAAACTTTTAATACGACTACGTTTTCTTCAAACACATGGACGCACATTGCTGTAGTTCGATCTTCCAACGTGGTTTCAGTTTATATTAACGGGGTTGCTGACTCAAACACACCTAGTCTAAGTGGAGGCGTTGCTGATTTTGAAGTAATTGGTGGCGGTAGGGGATTGTCTGTTGGAAGTGCAAACTTATTTGAAGGTAATATCTCGAATGTAAGGTTTAGCTCTGTTGCAAGGTACACTTCAAACTTTACACCTTCCACCTCTCCTTTTTCTTCAGATGCAAACACCGATCTCCTTACTTGTCAAAGCAACCGTTTTGTAGATAACAGCAACAACGCAAGAACAGTTGCACCAACAGGCAATCCAGCAATCTCCGCCTTCGGCCCCTTCCTGACCAGCGAGGTGTATGACCCAGCGGTAAATGGTGCGAGTGCTTACTTTGATGGAAATGATGATCGCCTATCTGCTCCTGATAGTGCTGACTTTGACTTTGGAACGGGTGATTTTACTGTTGAGCTATTCTTCAATTATAAAGGTAACATAGCGAACAGGTGGTTGATTGGTGGTGCTAACAATTGGCAACTTCGCCTTAAAACAGCGAGCAGTCCATCCCGATTGGGTGAAGTATCATTTTGGAATGGCTTTAGTGAAATAATATATGTTAGCCCCTCAGATTTAGCAGACAGCGCTTGGCATCATATTGCAATTACTCGTGAAGGTACAAATCTACGTCACTTCTTGGACGGTGCTTTGGTCAAAACTACGACTGATGACAACCAAACAAATCTCGACAGCGGCAGCGCATTATATATCGGCGCATCATCCACAAATTCAGAGGATTGGGACGGGTATATATCCAATGTGCGTGTGGTTAAGGGAACGGCAGTCTACACATCTGCCTTCACTCCACCAACAGCCCCCCTCACAGCAGTCACAAACACCAAGCTTCTGCTTAACATGGCAGACGGACAGGCCATCGACAGCACAGCGCAGAACAATCTGACGTTGTTTGGCGATGCCAAGATCAGCAATGCGCAAGCTAAGTTTGGTGACACGTCAATATATTTTGATGGCACTGGTGATTATGCAACCTTGTCCAACAGTTCAGATAATAATTTCGGCAGCGGCGATTGGACGATAGAGGGTTGGTTGTACTTAACGGCCAATGCTGGAACGGGCAATGATGAGTTCGCAGTTGCGTCCAAATGGGGCGATGGCTCGACTAGAAGCTGGCTGGCAAGAATTGCAAACGGCAACAAACTAACCTTCTGGTATATAAACGGCTCAGGAACGCAGGTGGAATTGACACCAGACACAAGAGTGCTGTCCTTAAACACTTGGTATCATGTGGCGTGGGTTAAAAACAGTAACTTAAAAGTCTACATTGACGGCGTTGGAGCCACTCTTGCTGCATCTGATTTTGAAATACGAAGTGGAACGGATCTTATACAGTTGAGCGGTAGGGCGAGTGGTGACAATATGTACCAAGGTTACATAGATGACTTCCGCATTTCTCATACTGCCCGTTACACCGCCAACTTCACAGCGCCAACCGCAGCATTCGCAGATAAAGGACAGTAATTATGAAGATCTCAAGACTTGATGGCTCAAAGGTTGGTGAGATAGCTGACCACAAGACACTCTTTCCCAACGTGTCATTCCCAAGCACAGGCCCAGACGCAACGTGGCTGGCAGCTAACAGTTGTGCTGAGGTTGTTCGCTTTCTTTCGTTTGATAGTGCCACACAAAAGAGTGAGGCCGTCGACCCCTATCTTGACGGTGGCAAGGTCTACACGCGTCGGGTAGTTGACCTTTCGTCTGACGAACAGGCTGCAATAGTTACAGCGGCCAACGATGCAGCGGCTAAACGCAACCGCGCAGAACGTGATCGTCGGCTGGCTGAGACTGATTACTTGGCTCTGTCCGATGCTACTTTGACCTCGGACATGACAACCTATCGTCAGGCGCTGCGGGACATCACAACTCATTCCAACTGGCCGAATCTTGTCTATCCCGACATTGACGGCAGTGGCGGCGATTGGCCTACGAAGCCATAGGCGCAACGGGCCAGCATTTAGCTGGCCTTTTGCATATTTGGCGCAATGTGTTATATTGACATCAATGCGTTTTTCGAGGGGCGGCAATGGCTTTAATTGATCTTAACATTCCGGCTGGCGTTTATCGCAACGGAACGGACTTGCAGGGCATGGGTCGCTGGCGTGATGCAAACCTTGTCAGGTGGCACGATGGTGTCATGCGCCCTGTTGGCGGTTGGCGAGTTAGGTCAGACAACGCGGCAGCCGCGTCCTTGCGCGGGATGCTTGCTTGGGCCGACAACACATCAACCCGATGGATTGCCTCTGGCTCATATAATAAACTTTATGTTTGGGCCTCTGCTGGAGCTATTTACGACATAACCCCGGCGGGCCTTACATCTGGCCGAGAAGACGCGGTTGCGTTTACTGGCTTTGGTGGCGGCCCATACGGCAACTACGGCTATGGCGTTGCGCGACCAGACACCGCTCGCATTCAACCAGCAACAAGCTGGGACTTAGAAAATTGGGGTGAATACCTGCTGGCCTCCAATGAGGATGACGGCAAGATATACGAGTGGCAGCTTGGCACTGGTACGCCAGCCGCTGTTTTGTCTAACGCGCCCACTGGCAACCACGGTATTGTGGTGACAGAAGAGCGCTTCCTTTTTGCGCTGGGCGCTGGCGGCAACCCTCGAAAGGTGAACTGGTCGGACAGGGAAAATAATAATTTATGGACGCCAGCCGCAACAAACGAGGCGGGCGATATTGAGCTAAACACGTCTGGCGAGCTTATGAAGGGCGTAACAGTAAGTGGTCAGACATTACTTCTGACAACGAGAGACGCTCACGTTGCGAATTATATTGGGCCGCCATACGTTTACGGGATTGAGCGCGTTGGAACTAGCTGCGGACTTGTAGCGAAGCAAGCTGTTGTGACCGTTGATAAGGGTGCATTTTGGATGGGCGTCAACTCATTTTACACCTACACAGGCGGTACGGCTCAGGAGTTGCCGTGCGAAGTTTCTGATTATGTTTTTAACGACATTAACCGCGCCCAAGTTAGCAAGGCGTTTGGGGTCTCAAACTCAATGTTTGGCGAGATCATTTGGTGTTATCCGAGCGCGGGGTCTACCGAAAATGATCGCTATGTAACTTATAATTATATTGAGAACACATGGTACATCGGCCAAATCTCACGCACAGCTGGAGTTGACAGGGGTGCGTTTCGTCAGCCAATGATGGCTGACCCAAGTGATTACAAAATTTACGAGCATGAGATCGGCTTTGATTATGGCTCGCTGTCTCCGTTCGCGGAAACTGGACCGTTCCGTATCGGAGCTGGCGATGAAGTTATGAGTGTGACTGAGTTGCTGCCGGACGAAAAAACGCAGGGCGATGTTAATGCTACGTTCAAAACAAGGTTCTATCCAAACGGGACCGAGCGATCATACGGCCCTTACTCAATGAGCAACCCCACATCGGTCAGGTTTACTGGTCGTCAAGTTCGGATGAGGGTTGAGGGCCAGCGACTTTCTGACTGGCGGGTTGGCATCAACCGAGTTGACGTTGTCGGCGGCGGGCGGCGATGACCCAGCAGAATAGACCACCAGAGCCATATGGCGACAATTGGCAGACTTGGGCGCGTCGCCTGATGATGTATTTGTCTCAAACTCGCTCGCCTTTGGTTCAGCAGACTGGCGACGAAAGCGCTGCCGATGATGGCACGTTGATGTGGGACAGGGAAAACTTGTACCCAGTTGTGAGCAAAAATGGCGAGTGGGTTCAGGTTGTGCTTGAGGACGGCCACGCAGATTTTATGCTAACGTCTGATGTCACGCCAGCCGCAGCAGACACAGCTTACAAAATTACATATGACGCTCCTGTAGGCAACGATGGCATCACGCAGGGTACTCCAGCATCTCGCATTGTTTTTGAAGAGGCTGGCCAATACGTCATATCGTTTTCCGCGCAAATATCGTCAACATCTGCCAGCACGGTTCACTTTTACTTTTGGCCTAGCATTAACGGCACAGACGTGGCCAACAGCGCGATGACAACGGCGTTGCACCGAAATAACGCCACGGTGGTCACGTCACGCACGCAGATATTCACTATTGCGGCAAATGACTATCTTGAG
>Ga0208645_1004208_pt1 | contig 10279 bp, 7 predicted proteins | sample VirMetDEL_Sep_01_FD_184519 | JGI IMG/M metagenome (GOLD analysis project Ga0208645, IMG submission 184519) | Aqueous microbial communities from the Delaware River and Bay under freshwater to marine salinity gradient to study organic matter... | ecosystem: Environmental > Aquatic > Marine >...
CGTTGCCCCCGCTATCATTCCCCACGTTCGACACAGTGTAATTAGTGCCTTCTGAGAGGGTAGTGCCGTTCTTCAATACGACAATATCGCCCTTGTCTACGATCTCGAACGTATACGCAAAGACCGTCTGACCAGAAGTCGCGGTATATTGGTTACGGCTTGTGTTGTCTGCTACTGTCATAAGTCTCCAACCTCTTCCTCTATTCTATCAAGCCCCTGCCTTATAAAGAAAAGGTTTTGATAAGGTATTAAACGGCGTATAGCTCGGGTATCAGCTTCCGTCCAATCGCCGGGTGTTAGTCCTGCATTCATTACGCGCATTGTATTTTCCAGCAAGCTTCCAAATGTAGGACCCATAATATTTTCAGCCATACTTCTAGAGATAAAGCGCGATGCCTGAGCTTCAATGCCAAGCAATGGCCGCAAGCCAATTCCATTCGACGACGCTTTTTCTATCGTATTGTTAATTTCCATGATGGAGCCCAGCGCACCAGAGCGATCAATGCCTTCTGCTATCCACGCCGCCGGATCATCAGAAAGCTCTCTGTTTGCGTTCCATTGCTTAAATGCGTAAGTCATCATCCCTAAGCTAATCAGGGTCAATACTCCGCCAACTGCGTTTCTGTCTTGACCTTGCAAAGTGGCAATAGTCATACGTTGAGTCGATGAAAACATGAAGCTACGGAACTGTCCGATTGTCTTGCCTAACTCACTAGACATAAACAGCGGCTTTTCTTGACCCGGCTCCACAATTACACGCCGTGATTCTTTGGCAATCATTGCGCCCCACTTTCTTTCTAGGGCAGGGTCATCCCAGTTGCGCGCATTAGATAACCAAACGCCTTCGCTTTTATCTGCGTGCTTCTTTAGCTGTTCCATCATTAGCGTGGCGTCAGTGTCAGTTATCCCAAGCCGCTTCAAGCGTGGATCAATAACGCCTTTTAACAAATCATCAATAATGCTGTTCTGCATGGTTACTGCGTGAAGCTGTTTGACACTGGTTGTCCAGTAGTCCATCAAGTTGATGCGCCCAAACTTGTCGGTCATGCTTTGAACACCGCGCTCGAACCTTGTAGTTGGGGTTATGTAATCATCAACATCTGAAATTAATTTTGATCTGCCCTGCAACAACAACTCCGCACCAACGCCATATTGACGGGCTTCTTTGGCCGACATCTTAAATGCCCGCAAGTTGCTTACTAAAGGAACCAAGCCCTTGCTAAACGTGCGACCAAACCCTTCAGCCATAAATATGCGAGCCACATCAGGAATAGAAGACGCAACCACGCCGCCCATAAAGCGCATATAGTTTAGATTACGCGCCACACGTCCCGCACGAACCCAAGGATTATCAGGATCAGGTATGTTGTAAACGCCGCGTATGCGGTCATACATGGCTTGTAGTCTGTCTTGATCGCGCTTTGATTTCTTTCCAAGCTTTATCCGCTCCGCCTCATTTTTAGCTTTTACCATTAAAGCGGTGTAGTCGTTAGCAATTTCAGTTTTGAATCCGTCAAGCGATGTCGTTTGGTAGCGCCGCATCATTTCAATATCAATAGCTGTTGACCGCGCATAAGAATTAGCCAACATCTCTATGTCGTTTTCTAAAAACTCTTCAACAAGATTATCGGGGATGTTAAATACACGCTCTTTAAAGACGCCAGCCTTTTCAACGCCGTTGACCTTGTTGCCCGATGAGCCTTCGCCAATCTTCCAGTCATACGGCAAAGAGTGATTAACTGATATGCGCTGGCTGATACGGTCTGCAATATCTTGATAGTAGTCATCATCGGCTAGACCTGTTTCGATGTCATATCTGGCATCAGCTTTCTTTGCCTCATCCATCCGCAAGGCTTTTTCCCCAGACTCACGTTGGGCTTTTGACATTGGCCCTTCAAAGCTTCGGAAGGCATCCGCTTGGGCGCGCATACGGACATCTTCGCTTTTTAGCCAGTCGCTAACCTTTGAAATAAACTGCGGCAAGTTTGCGTTAATAGCATCCTTGTTCCACCGGCGATTCAAATAAGAAATTGCGGTTGATACATCAACGTCTTCGGGAAGCAATCCAACTTCAATCGCATTCTTTTTAATAGGCTCATAAAGTTCATGGCGAAAGGCTTGTGCAGACTGGGCCGCTTCCGGAATATCAGAAACATCACCGTTACGTAGCGCCCGAGAAACTGTTTGATTGAACTCATAGGGGCGAAGCTTGCCGCCGTTATTCTTGTATTGTCGATACAACTTGTTGTGCTTTTCCAGAGCGTTAGCCAACAAACCGCGCGACAATGTAGCCTCGGATTCAACGGCGTTTGTGACGCCACCGTCCACGGCATAAGGGTTTTCAAACAAGCTAGCAGTCGCCTTACGCATATTTCTCGATGCGCTTAATAGCCCTTGCGTAAGCGGGTCCCATGCAAACGCCTTTGCTAATATGCGCGCCGCTTTACCACTGATCTTAACATCGCCCAGTGCTTCCATTGCGCTCGCAGAAAGATCACCCTCTGGCACTAACTCAGGGTTCAGAACAGTGTTTTTGCCTTCAGCAATCTTTGGCTCGACCTCTGTTGAGTAACGAACCTGATCAAGCTGTTCGGGTGTTTGCCGCGCCAAGCCAGCAAAAGAGGCTCCAAGCGCACCGCCCAATAACATTGAAGCACTTACATTAATAGCTGACTCACCAAGCTCTCGAGTCATCTGGTTTCTATGTAACGCCGCCTCGGTCACTGCCGCCTCTGCACCTGCAATACTGCCCGTGATCATGCCCGCCTTCAGCAGTCCATTACCCGCTTTGTACGTCCCTGCAACAGCTCCGCCAATTGGGATCAACGTGAGATCGGCCAGCATAATCGGAAGGCCAACAGCCGCGCCAAGCATCCCGGCGTCTTCAATGGTTTTTCTGTCTGCTGTTTCTTGAGCAAACTGTGCGCGAACTGCGTTTATTTCGTCTTCAGTATCAGCGTATGCGGCATGGCTAATAAACTTTTCGTTAAGCTTTTCTTCTGACGTAAAGTAGTCATAAGGATTGAATGACTGATCATCAACGCCATCCGGTAAGCCGGGCTGTCGGTTAACAAAAGAGCCAATAATGTTTTCTTGCCGCCAATACGCACCCGCCGTTTCAAGGATGGTCGGACCATCTTCTTCTTCGACTGGGCGCGTTACTGCATTAGCCAGCTTGTTGAAGTAGATTGCATCTTCATCACTATCGACGAATGGCATTACTCTTCCCCTTCAACCTGTGCAATTAGCTCGGGCTTTTCTCTTTTACCAATCTCAGCAATCGTTTCTTTTTGCAAGTTGAGCAACGTATCGTATGCCTTCTTAACAGCAGACGGCGCCTCTATAAGCGCCCGTATTCTTGGGTCAGCTCTAGCCGCCACATCAACAACCGCCCCAGTCTCTCCAGCGGCCTCCATGAGTACGCCGGGTATTGCCATAACCGCTTCTGCGCCAAGTTCACGAACCTCTGCGCCCGCCTTTCTGCGTAGTTCTTCAATATCCGTTGCCGGATCATCTGACTCGCGAAGTTGTGCGCGGACCCTTTCAATCGCATCAGGCGCTTCGCCCTCTCGGATCTCCTGAGTTTGCAACATACCTGCCAGCGTTTCGTCAGCTCTTCGCGCAATAAACTCATCACTAGGATCAAACCGCCCAGACCTAATAACAAGCTCTCCATTCGAGTCACGGATCATTACTCGATAAGTGGGAGTGCCTACGGATGCTTTTCTAGCGGTCTCGTCATCAGTCAGAAGGAATATATCTTCGCCCTCATCAAACTGTATATCAGGATTTTCAAGACGAACCTCATAGGCAATGGCGCGCTTCATATACTCGACACTGCCATTTGAGTCAGACCAATAATCCTCGGGCGGATACATCATTGGGCCAAACGTGCTTTCTTTATAGTTCGATGACATCACGCGATTAGCAAAGTTTTTAGAAGTTTCGACTTCAGCGCCTTCGAGATACTGTGCGTTAAACAAGTCTTGATATTGTTTCCTAGCATCAGCAAAGCCGCGATCACCGGGCTTCAGTCCGGTTGACTCTTCAACCCACTCAGAAATATCTTCATCAAACTCTTTTTTGATTTGCTCGGTGCGAATCGAAAGGCGCTCTGCGGCATCTTCTCGAATGTACTTCTGCGCTAACTTGTATGCTTCATCGCCCGGTATGCCAGCATTCATATACTGGACTAATTGACCTGCAAACGCGCGATTCTGCCCGCTAACAACAGCTTTAGCCTTGCCCGGAACTTCATCAACGCGATCAAGGAAACGCGCCGCCGCCAAAACTTCTTCAGGGTTGCCACTTTGTAGCATCCCATTTACTGACAGCTTGATACCGTCAGGCACACGATCAACCTGCTTAATGAAGTTGTAGTCTGCAAGAAGTCTCTGCTCTATGGTTCCGCCCTCGAACTTTGGACGGTAAGAATCGTTGTAGAAGTTATTAACTTCTGATGTCGTTGGCGTAAAGAAGGGGTCGCCGTCGCCACGAAGCTCTGCCGCAAACTTTTGCGCGACCTGATTAGCTTCTGTGTCGTCGTCAATCGTACTTCTAACCAACTTCAAGAGGGACGTGCGCTTGTCTCTAGTTATGTTCCCAAGCGCTAGCTGTTCGTTAGTAAAATCTTCCACCTGATCAATGCTGTATTTGCCGTCAACAATCCCAACCTCGAAGTCAGAGATAAGAATTCCGGTGGCTGTATCGTCTTCTGCCAAATTCTTTTCTAAGGCAGAAATCCTTTGAGCAATAGAATTCTCTAGCTTTAACTTTAGCTCGGGAGTAACGCCCTCAATAGAATCTTTGGCGATGAAGTCCTGCAAAAACCCGCGCGCCCGCTGTACCTTCTGGCGTAACGTACCCTCACCATCAAAGAATCTATCGACCTGACCCAAATTACTTTGGATTATCAGGCGATCCTCTAAGTTGTTGCGAATCTCTGTTGCTTTTTCTGGGTCAATAAACTGTACGTTTTGCGCAAGTCTGTTTTCAAATTCCGTTTTGAGTTTTTGTATTCTTGTCTCATCGGCCTCATAAGCCGCTTGAGCCATATCATTACCAAGAATACTTAAATCTTCAGTAACTGTTGCCAAGTTGGTGTCGAAGTCTAACGCCCGCCGAGCATCGGCAATTCTGCCTCCAAGACGCATGCCCTCATCTTCAAGGTTAAGGCGTAGGTTCGCCGCCATCTCTGGTGGCAAGCCTTTGGTGACGCCACCAATATAGCCTTCCCATAGCTTATTAAACTGCTCTGGATCAGGCTCATCTGCAAACTGCTCTTCAAGCTCCATGAGCTTCTTGCGGCCATCAACACGGACGCCCGAGCTATAGGCATTCAGCGCCGCTTCGTTGTATGCCTGATCGTAGATAGAGATTTGAGATAGAAAGCCCTCTCGAAGTTCTGGGGCTTCTGGCGATTCGCTATCCTTTGCGGCCTCCATACCAGACGCAATGCCAGCCTCTTGACCGCGCTTTGTTTGGATCTTAGCGCCAACCTCAAACGCAATGTCCCCGACCTGTTCAGCCAAGCCAGAGAGAGCTTGCAAGCGTTTAGCCTGAGAGGTGTCTACCCCTGTTGGCGTAAACCTGCCGTAGTATTCAATGCGCTTCTGAGCCATTCTATTTGTCCCTAAAACTTTGGTCCGCCACCCGATGAGCCACCCGATGGCTTAGCCGATGGCTTAGCCGACGGTTTGGCCGACGGGCCGCCCGACATCTGAGCAACTTCCACTCCTGTTTTTAACAATGTGCTTGCCGCCGCTAATTTGCTTAATTGCTTTGCCGATGCCGCTTGTCGCTTTAATGATGCCTGTCTTAACTTCTCTGATAGGTCAATAGTCATCTCGCTAAGACCTACTTGACGGGCGCTTTCCAATGCCAGACTTGCTGGCGTACCTTCCCCAGATATTCCTGCTGTTGAGAGTGCCGCGACGTTAGCCGCTAATGCCCGGTTAAGCTCTTGTCGTCGTGCTAGTTCTTGGCTTTGTGCCGCAAGCTCTTCCTGCCTTGCTTGCTCTTTTAGAGAGGCGGCCTCTGCTTTTCCAGCTTGTAGCTGTCCATACATCTGAACGCCTGTGGTTGCGGCTTTCAATATGGCAAAAATTACGAACGGGTTCATCAGTTACCTTCGACCTCGTATTCAATCATCTGTATGTGCATGGGCGTAGGATCAGGACAAGTGATTGTCGGTATGACCTCTCTACCCCAGCCGTTAATGTCGTAAACATCCTCTATTATGCCACTTGTGGGGACAATAGACTCGTTAGTTAGTGGTGACGTGATACCTGCCTCGCCAAACGAGCGGATAGGTACAGGGATACCGTCGATATAGATACCGGAAGACTCATAGACACGCAGGTTCATGCGGACAATCTTCTTCAGCCGCATCTGGTTCTGGCCTGATCCGATATTGGTATTCAGTGGCATAGGCTTAATCGTAGGAACAAACGGCAAGCCAACCTCATATGTGGTTAGCGAGTATTGTTCACTGGCATCAAGCGTGATCTGCCCACTAGCTACCGTGTAAGACGACAGCACATAGCCCTCGTTCTTGTCTGCAAGACCTTCTCGCGTAATGGCTTTGACCGATTCACCGTCCAAATGGTCCAATCCGTCGATAACGCCAGCCACTTGTACGCTCTTGATCGAGCAATCCATGAGATAGGTGAAGTCCCAACGCTCAATGAACAGCTTTGCAACGCTGTTTACAGTGCGCTCTACCGTCATAAACAGCTGATCATCTACAACGCAAACGCTCTTGATGTCGCCGCTCGTATTCCATCTAGTAAAGCCGTTGATATCTTGGCTTCTCAGGGTATTCAGAATGGTTGCTGTGCCGTCCGTGTTGACGATAAACAGCCAGTTAGCATCGTCACTCGCAGTACCCGCTAGGAGCGCCATATCAACCGGCTGGTTGATCAAATGAGAGGCCAGTACCGACCTATCGTCTGAGGTGTAAGCGTCCTCGTTGAAGGAATACAGGAAGCTCAGAAGCGACTTCCCATGACGGTCTACAAATATGGTCGAACCATCTACGTCTTGGACCTCAACCTTGTTCGCGCCGTGTGAGGTCTGTGGCTGAATGTTGATACTAGAAGGCGTAACAGGTTTACTAGTTACAGCAAATTCCGCGCCAGACGTAAATATCTGCAAGTTACGACCGGGGTACACGTCAACAATGTCATTCAGCTTGCGTGAAGAGATAGTGGCAAAGATCGCCTCATCGTCATCGCCGTCATCAATATCAAAGTCGAAGAACGATCCCGTCTTAGACATAAATATGGACTGAGGCTTGGACTGAGTGCCGCCAAGTACCAATCGGCCTTCATAGAAACACGCACTGATAGGCCATCCACGAGTAACAGACCAAACGTCTTCTTTTCTGGGCGTACCGTTAGCGGTCTTTGCAAACGAAACCGTATTGCTTGCATCGCCTTGAGTGAAGTAACCGGAAAACAACTCGAAGTTTTTTGTCGATTCGCCTGATATTGTGATCGTGTACTGCAATGCGCCTGTTCTTGCTACGGCTACACCCGTCTCACCAAAGACTGGCATCTCTTGCAGATTCTTTTGAATATTAAAAACAGTTGAGGCTTGCTCATCTGCCGTACTGTCACCCGCGAATGTAATGTTCTTGGACTGGATCGACTCAATATCGACTTGGAATCTGTCGCCTTTTGCCAAGCTACCGCCGCCCAATGTCAGCACTTGCACGTCATTCACGGGGGTTGGGCTTTGTGCATCGTCGAAGTCGTACTGAGGGACGTTCAAGAATGGGATGTTGTCGATTACCCAGTCAGAATCCGCGCCAAGATTCACCAAGCGGATAGGCTCAAAATTGCCAACAACCAGCATGACATTCTCGATCTGCGCTGTACGCACAGTTGATACGTCAACAGTAGAGTCATATGTGGGTCTAATATCTGCGACTCGCGTGGTCTGTATGTTTGAGCCAACAAGTTGAGAACGGAAGATAGCGATGTTGTCCCGCGTGAACTCAACCAAGTAATGACGGTCATCCTCAACGCTAAAATCTTCCAGTTTACAGTCGCTATCAACGCCGGTTTCTTGGATTAAATTGAATACAGCCAAACTGAGTGTTGCCGCTCCTAGATCAGTCGTGCCAATACGGACTAGTCGCCAATAGCGAGCATAAACCCCTATCTTGATTCGAAAGTTTTGCGGATTAGTGCCAATTAACGGAACGTCAGCCGCATCGGTATACGTCACATCATCCGATGAATACTGAATCTTAAACTCATCTGAGGTGCCAGACGATAAGCTGATCTGTCGAACATCAATAAACTCGATATCACCTATGTTGGTTGCGCCTTTATCGGCCTTAACTACGACATATTCGTTAGTCGTTCCGATGCCTACTGTGGTTGAAGTTGTTGGCGTATCTGCTGGACCATAAAGAACGGACGCTGTGCCGCCATTCGGCATGGTCCCTGTGTAGGGAAAAGGCACCAAGTTGCGCGTGGTCTGCGCGATGAACTCAGTGCCGGGGCGACGACGCATTCCGCCTTGAGGGACGATCACAACATTATCGGCAGTCTCAACCGCCTGATAATACTGATTGATATCAATACGACCCTTGAGAAGCGGGGATAGCTCGCCACTTACGAAGCTAGACTGGATAAATCGAGACTTAGCCATTGCGCGTCACTTTTACAAAGAAATCATCGGTCTGAAGAGTGCAGTTTTTATCTGCAATCGCTTTAAATTGCGCTGGAGAAATCCTTGTATCTTCATCTCTTATAGGAAAAGAAGTATATCTAGTGGCCTCAAACGTACCTGCAAACTGAAAATTCTGGGTGGTAATAAACGGCACCTTGTACTGATTGACGCCAGATCCAAGGAATAAATCTAGTTCAATCTCAGTATTGTTATTGATAGTTGTCGGTTGAACCAACAGCCTTATTTCAACAGCGTCACCGACTGCAAGTTCACTAAAATCAAAAGAGCTTGTTCCTGCGTTCCATAAATTCGTTACGCCTAAAGGAAGGTATGCGTTTGTGGTAGTAGCCCCAGCCGCATCATTAGGGACAACTGTTAAAACGCCAGCCGCCAAACTGATTGATGTGCCAACTCTTGAATCGTCATAGATTGCGTAACCAGCGCTAGTAATGCCACTCCTCTTTACCGTCACAAACTTTTTACTGACAGCCGTTACTATGAGCGTGTAAACAAGTGTTGTATTTATGATGTGGATTAGATCATTGACTTGGAGTTTTGTAGAAGCACCACTGAAATAGTTTGTAGCAGTTACAACCGCTTGAGAATCCTCAGTGTAATAGGTGTAAATCCTTGGTGCTGGAGACGCTCCACCAACATGAGACAGTGTTTCATTGGTGAATGCCATTAGAACCTCACATTAGTGAACGGGTTGCTTCGTAGTTGCTCCGTAGGGTACTGCTGAGAGTCCGTGAATCGCGCCATACGGGACGCATTCACATAAGCCGCCGCCATCTCACCCCTAGCCGCAGAGCTGTCTCTAATGCTCGCCGCGAAGTCCATAGCCAGTGCGTACTCGATCATCTTTGCGAAGTACACGGGCCACTCATCTTCAGTGACGTTTGCAATGTAGTCAGCGTATAGGGCTTGGGATGAATTGCTGTATACCTTGTCACCATAGATTTGATAGTTGGAATCAGGGGTAACAGTGATCAAAAACAGCATGTCAGTGGGTAGCTGGTAGATGCTTCTCCAGCCATTGGGGTCAACCGGGGTATCCGTCAGCAGAGATATCTGTGCCTTCCTACGTGCAAAGCCCCAACGATGCTTGGTTAGCTCGTTCTGGACTATGTTGTCGTAAAGATTGTTGGCAACTGTCTCGCGCCGTGATCCGCCAGTAAGTGCGTTAATCGGAGTATCCCCGATCAGAATAAGCGCATTGCTAATTAAGTCGATCTTACTCGCCATAACTCACCTGAAAATAGAATGGCCCCCGAAGGGGCCGAGGAACTTAGGCGTCGCCGAGTGCAGTTCCGGAAGCACAGTCGATTGTGGTGCCGTCATTAGTCTTCACAAAAGTGATAGTGACAGCCGCCGCATCCGAATCGCTTACGAAAATGATGTCGTTGACTTCGAGTTCATTGATTGCTGGCAGGAAGTAATCCGAGCCAGTAACAGTGGCGATTGAATCAGTAGACGCATAAGCGTAAACCTTCTGAGAATCGCCCATACCGCCAATGCGAGAGAGCTTAGTGTAATCAAATGCCATGACTTAGTTCTCCTTAAGCAGTCTTGTCGTATTGAACTTTAACGAGACCAC
>Ga0208645_1004211_pt1 | contig 10276 bp, 15 predicted proteins | sample VirMetDEL_Sep_01_FD_184519 | JGI IMG/M metagenome (GOLD analysis project Ga0208645, IMG submission 184519) | Aqueous microbial communities from the Delaware River and Bay under freshwater to marine salinity gradient to study organic matter... | ecosystem: Environmental > Aquatic > Marine >...
TTAAGACTTTCTTTAGGATTATCATATGATGCAGATACTATATAATCTGAGTCTTGAGGAGTTTTAGTTTTCTTCCTTTTAATTAAACCTAATATGTCTTGTAATACTGAATTCATTTTTTAATCATTCCTGGGATACGTACTCCCGTATTTGTAAAACACGGTTCACCACCATGTTTAGCTTTACCTGTTTTATTACCCATTCCAACTCTGCGTTTTTCAGCAACAAGAGAATCCTTTTTGCTTCCAACTTCCTTCCAAGTTTTTGGCGTTTTACTAGAAACCTTATTTTTTGGTCTACATTTTTTAACACCTTTGGTTTCAGAACCACCGCACTCTCTTCCATGCTGATCAGTCCATTCTTCTTTCAACCAACGTCTAATAGCAGCACCCTTTTCAGATTTTCTATAAGCCATTACTTTTTACTTTTATTACCCCAGTTTGAGGCACCTACTTTTCTACATTTACCAAGAGCTGCACTAGCATAACCACTAGGCCAAATCTTATACCTAGATTTAACTTTATGATAGCATGCGTCTTTTGTTGCACCACCCTTTTTCATTTTATGCTCGGAGTCTTTCATTAATGTACCATCTGGCATATAATGATATCCTTTTGGTGCTTCACCTTTCTCATACATTCCGGGAACTCTCATTCCTACATTATTATATACTGGTTTCATATCCATTTTATTAATTGTTAAGTAAATACACTTAATTTAGAAACTTGTTTCACTATCAAAAATGTTTTGAATAAGAATACCTGTGGAACTTTCAAAATTTAAAGTAACTCCACTATTGTTTACTAAACCTAAATAAAAACCTCCAATTACAAAACTATCTGTTGCACTAGCCGTATATGTCTCAATTACTACTAATGCTCCTGTTACATCAGGGTTTCTTTGAATAATAATTGCAGACCCAATTCTAGTATCATTAGCATATCTATACAATCCTAATTCAGCGTATTGAACAGAACCTGTTTGAATATTAAAGTTAGCTCTTATTGTATGAAGTATTCTTTTACCAAAATAAGGTTTACCAGCATAAGGTACTAATAAGTGATCTCCTACTGCTGTTGAAGTTCCTGTAAATTCATTTTGTAGAATACCAGTTATATCTCCAGAAGTATTAGTTATAGTTATACCATTTAGTGTAGCTTCTGGAGCACAAAATCTAATTCTCCCATCTGTTCCACTACCTAATGCAAATAGTCTTACATTTAAAGCATTTAATGTTGCTGTGTTAGCAGTTACAAAAGCTTCTGCACTTGTAAAATTATCCGTTATAAAAGTTATTGGATAATCAACTCCTAGTATGTTTATATTTGCTGTTCCTGAAGTGTTTGCAACATCTAATATAATTGATAAACCAAATGCTATACTATACTCATCGTAAGGAGTAGTACCTGCATTATTTACAGTTAAAGTTACAGTTTCATCATCTGAAGCACCTCCCCCTTGAGTTATTGTAACTGTATCTCCATCAGTATAACCACTACCAGGATCATTAATTGAAATTGCAGTAACATCTCCTCCAGTTGCAACTATATCTAATAATAAACCAGATCCTGTACCTCCTGTAGTTGCTACTCCTAAAGCTGTTGTATAACCAGTTCCTACTACACTACCTAAAGTTACTGCACCAACAGTAGGTAAAGATTTATCAGCATTTGTAAAGAAAGTAAATCCGTTTGCAATTTGCCCATTAGGAAGCGGTACAGGTGCGGGTAATGTTTTATTCCATTGTGTAGAACTTACATTATATGTATCTGTATTACCTGAAGTTCCACCAACATATGCACCATAAACACCACCATTAGCATCTTTATAAAATACTTGTTTTACAGTTTTATCAAAAAAATATGTGTCATTAGGTACAGAACCCCAATCTGCTTGACTATCTGTAGTAGCTGCGTACTCATAACCTGCTGTTGGCGTATATCCTAAATTTAATGCTGTATATGCCATAACTTATTAATTATTCATATAAACCTCACACATCTGAATAAATGTGTCATAAATTGCTTTGGACTCTACAGTCATATCATCATAGTTAATGATCTTTTGATCATCTTGTCCTGTATCAGAATCTGTAAATTGTACAATTATTCTTTTAGGCACAAACTCATCTATATTATTTTGAGCTACTGTTTGTTTTAATTCTTTCATTTTATCCTATTAATATATTACCAAAGTTATCTTCTGTATTTGTTTGAGCATTAGATAACAAATTTAATAATTGTGTCATTCCTTTACCACTAAATCCTGTTACATAAGGGCTAGTAGTTGGTGCGTTTACTCCATAAGCTGAAGCATTAGCAACTTCTGCATAACAGTCTATTATTTCATCGTTATTTTCTACGCCACCAAACCCGTGTCCCAGTGGATTATTATATGTAGAAATTGCGCTTGTTTTAACTATTAAACCTCTTGAAAATATCCCATATAAAGAAGAACTTCTACCTGTGCAATTATATGTTTTTGAATTACTTCCTGTAAATATACCATACAAAGCTGCTGAACTTCCTACACAATTTTCTGCATAGTTTGAATTAGAAATTCCAGAAGCTCCACTTGAATATCCACTACAATTATATATCTCCGATGCTGTGCTTGTGCTTATTCCAAAACTAACTGTGCTCCTTCCTGTACTATTATACAGTTTTGCTGCTCCTACTAAAATACCTTCACCAGCTGTACTATACCCTGTAATATTATATCCTTCACCTGAATTTAGATAAACAGCTCTAGCACCATCATTTCTAAAATAACTATTAGATATTTTTCCTAAATCTATTCTGGAAAATAAGTTGTCTGCATGAACATGTATATTATCCGCAATTGATCCAGAACCATTAAGTAAAAAAGCATTTGCAGATCCTGTAGTTGATCCTATTTGTCTAAAATATCCTCCCGATAGTTTACCTCCTTGTACAATGCAACAATTACTTCCATCTTCTGCTATTACTGTAACTCCATGTAAAGTAACCTTAGTAGAATTATTAGATAGTTTTAAGCCTACTCCAACAACGGTAGTAGGAGCAGAACTACCTGTTCTTTTTAAAGTACCATTAAATATAGTTACAGTAGCTGGTATACCACCATCAGAAAGAGTATCATTTATATCTGCCGTAGCATACTCATAAGTATGACCATTAAGATTAATGTCTACTCCGTTTTTCATAAATACACTTACAGAAGAAGTTTCTGTATAGTCTGTAAATAACTGTATTGTTTGTCCTACGGTTGCAGCAGCTATAGCAGCAGCTAAACTTGAATAGTAAGTATAGACACCTGCAGCATTTGCAATACCAAAAACACCTGATGCACCAGCAGTACTAACTAAAGGATCTGCTGGAGTACCACTACCTGTGATTGAAACACCATCAACTGCAATTTGTACAATTGGGTTTAATGGGTCTGTATTATCTGTATCTAATCCAGTTACAGATGCTACACCACCACCCCCACCTCCAGGTATATTAACTGTTATTAAAGGATTAGATCCACCTGGTGTACTAAGACTGACACCTGCACCTGTGAAATTAATACCTGAGATTGTAGGTTCAAATGCCGATCCTCCATCTCTTACCTCAAAAGGTCTATCAATTGCAACATCCACTTTATTATTTGTAGTATCATCAGTAACTGTAACAATAGTATCTGTACCATCAATAAAATTTAATCTTGCTGTATCTCCAATAATGGTATCATTTTCTAATACATCTATGGTAGCTGCATTAAGAGTTGGACCAAAACCTGTTGATAATTTTATATTATCAAATGCTATTTCCGTAGGTGCATATCCTGCTAGATTTGGCCATAAAGTAAAGTTAAGGAATCCAATTGTTGTATTTGTTCCAAGATTTGCAGTAAATAAACCTGTAGGTATACTAACTAATTGCCATTGACCAACTAAACTAAAATCACAATATTGATCCCACCTTGCAAAACCAATATAGTCTGCAGTTACTGGAGTATTATCTGCATAAGCAAAAACGTATCCTCTAGTTCTACCTGCAGCTATTAAATCAACTGTTAAATAAACCCAGAAACTTAATTGAACATAATCTGTTCTACTAACTGGCGTACCTGTAGCAAATCTAACACCTCTAGTATAACCATATCTACCTATATCAGCAAGAACACATTCTGTTCCTTGTTGTGGAGTAGGTGTTGGTGATGAAAAATTTGCAGTAGTATTATTACCAAAAACGGAAGGAGTCCAATCAGGAGAAGATCCTTCTCTGTAAACATATTCTGTTGTTATACTAGGAGTTGTAGCTGCTGCTCCAACCAAGACATATTGAACTAAAACTTGATCTTCGCCAACCGCTGGAGTATTTGGAGTCACTGCAGGAGTACCTTGAATAACACTAACTGTTCCAAATTCATCTACAACTATTGCATCAAATCTAGGATCAGCTGGATCACCCGGATTAAGAGTAACTGTTGTAGCTGCTGAAGTATAAATAGCTCCAGCTATAGAATATTCTAATGGACTAACATCAAAGTCTAATCCTGTACCAGAATAAACAGCACCACCAGATATTAATAAATTTCCTGATGTCCCACTTCCAAGTGCAATTAATGGACTACTGGAAGTACCATCACCTATAATAGTAGTACCATCTGTTGCAATAGTAGTTAAACCACCTTCTTCATATCCATTTATAACAGTACCAGCAGCATCCTTATAATAAACTATCTCTGTATCTAAATCATAGAAATAGGTATCATTAGGTACTGACGGCCAATCTGCTGAAGTATCAGTGGTGTGTGTATAATTTACACCACCCGCCATTTTAATTGTTACTACTGTTACTGCCATGTCTTATTTACTTTTTACCTCTTGTAGTAGTTCTTTTTCTTACAGGAGATTTTCTAGTTGTACTAGTTACAGCTCCGCCAAGTTTCATTAATTTATCTGCTTGACTCTTTGCTGCTTTTTTAACATCTCTCATTAAGGAAGCATTCTTTTTTATCTCCTCTGCTCTTTGCAAGGTTGACAATGCTGATTCAACTTCCCATTTTCTCATTTCCGTTTTACTTGGTTTTTTCATAATATATTATATATAAGTGTTACCTTGATTATCTGTAGTATTTGTTATTGTTTGATTTACATTATTAAGAGGAGTACCAACTGAAGTATCTCCCGTTTTAAATGAACAATTTGCATATTTAATATCAACAGGTGTACCTGCGACTCCATTTATACAATAGCTTATGTCACTAGTAGTATAAAAACTACAGTTCATAAATTCAGCTTTAGCTGGATCTGCTCTTTCAATTCTTACAGCTTCGTTTGATGAAGTAAAAGAACAATTTAAAAAAGTACTTACTGTATTGGCAGCTCCTTGGCTTTGATCTTGAAATAATTCTAAACCGTTTTGACCATAGCCCGATGAGTTACTAGCTGTTATTTGAGTAACTACACCCGTACTACTAATTTTAATTCCAGAACTATTACTTGAACCATAACCAGCACAAGCTTCAATATGAGTTGGATTTGTTAAACTAATTCCTGCTTCAAACCCAAGACCATCTTCTGAATAACCAATACAATTTATCACTATGCACCTACTTCCTCTAATTCCATCACCATAAGAACTATAACCAGTTGAATCTGTTAGTTTACCTGTAGAATAACTAATTCCGGTCAATCCTCCAGAATAACCTTTACAACCAACCACATTAATTAAACTTGCACTTATGCCATCACCTGAATCTGAGTAACCAATAGAATTATATAAGGCTCCAAATTTTGCAGAAGAGTTTGCAATTATACCTGTAGCTGTATCTACACCGAAACCTATTGAATCATATAAATATGATTGTATACCACAAGATATACCTGCCACTGTGCCTTTACCTTTTATACCTCTTGTCTCACCATCAACTCTACAAGCAACGCCATTATCATTTGTGAAAATCATATTCTCACATGTAATCTTTGATGAAGTGCTTTGTATATAAAGAGCTAAAGTATCTGTCTCTGTTCCGGTAACTGCAGCACCTTTTCTTAGTATTATACCATTTGATAATACACATGATGTTCCAGTAACACCATCAACAATTGCATTTATATTAGATGCTTCATTTAATACATACCTAAAACCATTAAAGTTTACATTAACATTATCCTTTAATCCTACAGTAACTGCACCTGTTTCTTCAACGTTTGTATGTAGATATACAGTTTCTCCAGGATTAGCATTATCTAGAGCATCTTGAAATGTATCATAGTATATATCTCTACCTACAGAATTAGGAATAGACCAAATACCTGTATCAGGCTCAAGGTCAAACTCAATATAGTCTCCATTTTCTTGTATAGTAAGATCTAGGGACAATGATTTTAATCTTCTAAAGTTAAGTGTAGCTTCACCAGTAACTGGATCTGTAACCTTATCTTTAAAGCATCCTGATTCGGATGCACCTATTGGTACATTCTCAGCTTCAACTGATCCTGCAGCAACAAAGTCTGATACTTTAATTAACTTAACGTCTTTATAAGGAACCGGAGATGCTATACCTTCTATCTCAGGTTCTTCATTAATCCCAAGAACTAATACATCATTAGACTTAGCTTGACTAACAAACTTCTTCCTTTTAATCAGACTTAATATATCCGTTAGAATATTCATCTTTTACCAAAATAAGTATTAGCTGTTGGTACTGTACCACCCATATTCATCTTTTTGCTACAACCACAATCTTTACCTTTCATATAAACATTATTAGTTGATCCCGGTACGGTCATATCTAAACGTCCTTCTAATGAAGTAAGCAATGAGGGTTGACCTCCAGCTCTATATTTTTTCTTTGTTGCCATAATTATATATTTATTGTTATTGTAACTACTAACAAATATAACTTAATAGTTGTATAATCAAACTCTTCATCTGGACGCATCCAATCCCAACCTAATGCTAATCTGTCATGAGGCCAATGAAATGCAATCTCCATAAAGTTTAAATCATCCATTATCTTCCTTGACCTTTATATTTTTTCTTGTAGTTTTTACTACGTTTATTTCTAGATGTCTTGCTTTTAGCATGAACACCTGGTCTAGTCTTCTTTTTTCTTTCTGAAAAATCCTTTGCGTTCAGTTTCATTACTTACAACATTTGTATTTTTAACTTTCTCAATAGATCTACCACCAAAGTATGCTCCAATAACAGTAAGCAATGTAATCTCTAGTAAGTTAATCCATTTATCTTCTACTTTAAAGTCAATAAAACCTGCATCAATAAATACTAAAATCATAGTGCATACAACCAAAAAAATCAGAACCATAGGTCTGACATTTTTAGATAGCCATGAATCTGAACTCATATCTGCTTTCCAACGTTCTGTTACATTCTCTTGAACAACAGCTTCACTGTCAAGCAACATTTTTTGCATAGCATTTTTAAGGGTCATCTTCTCTTCTTTAGAAGTGACTACCTCATCTATGATTGTATCCGCTTTATTAAGAAGACCTCCAAATAAATTTGTAACCCAAGCTGCTGGCATAATTATATCATTTTATTATATGAACCACCATCCATCATTTTCTTACGGGCTTGTTCTCTACCATACTTAGCTTTATCAGCATAGTAACCCATTGCTCCACCATTCATCATATTTTTATAATTAGCGGGATTTGGTTCACCACCACGTTTTTTTGGAGCTACTTTTCCAGTATGAGGACTTGTTCTCATAAATGTCTTAACTCTCTCTTTAAGCTTATTGTATGCATCTGATTTATCAATTAAACCAAATGTTCCTTTTTGGATAGCATCATCAACACTTTTTGCAAGAGAACCTAAAGTTCCTGGTTTCTTACCATACTGATATGTACTTTTTGTTTCTTTGCCCGGTTGAGCTTTCTTTAATGCTTTCTTTGCCATAATTTAATTTATTTTTTGTTTAACTTTCTTAAGGTTAAAGCAAATCTAGCACGTTGTGCAGTTTTGCTATTTCCTCCTTTAGCTTTTTCACGTAGCCAAGACACCTTAATAGTACCATCCTTCTTTACAGCTCCTGCTCTTTTTGCAGTGGCAGTTAAAGAACCTGGTTTCTTAATTGCCTTTTTTATGTTTAGTTTTTTTTGCGCTGCCATTTGGATTTATTTCTTTACCTTTTAAAGCATCAACAACATCACCCATTTCGTCTGCTGCATTCTCAGCTCTACGTTTTACTTCTTTAGCTACAGCAATAGCTTTTTCATCAACTTCAGTTTTAGACCAAGCCCATTTCCAAGCCATACCTAACCATAGAAAAATATTTTGAAGTGATATAGTCCATATCACCTTAAAAATTAATTTAATAACTTTCATAACTTTAAATTTAATTGGGGAAATTAAAATTCCCGCACTACTATATAAGATAAGAAAAATTACTATAATTACAAAGGGCATCATCAGATTTATATATTGCGGAGTCTTTCATTTTCTTTCTCAAGAAATGCTACTTTAGTTCTGAGCACTCCCACTTCTTCTGTAAGAGATAGTATTTGCTGACGCATCTCATCTTTCTCATCAGCACTAACACTTAATAATCTTTCAAGATTTCTAACTCGTTCTCTTAGATCATCTCTATACATGTTTTGATCAGTCTTTTCCCCTTTCATTTGTTCTGACTTTAATTTCATTCTTGTTTCATAATATTTCCAGGCTCCTGCTGAGAAGAGAACGGTCATTAATGTAACTACTGCTGTGGTTAGATTATCCATTTTGCAAAGATCTATAGTAATGATTAGTAATTCTTTTTAAATTAAAGAAAGCACTAAAGCAAATCATAGCCCAACCCCAGTGAGTAGGACAAACAAAGTTTCCTTTTATTACATACATCAGGACAACAATTGTTGAAAATAAAAAAGTGCTAAAGGCTAAAGTTTTTCTTGTCTTTAGAGAATGATAACAAACTGAATATAATCCGCAAAAGCCTATTATTATTGAGGTTATAACTAAAAATAAATTTAGGCCATGCTCTGCTGTATATATTATAGGGAATAATATAAACCATATGATCCCTTGCATAATTTCTGTAGGCTCAGAATCATAATAAGTCAAAATATTTCTTATTTTTGAAAGCATTTTCAGTAAGATAGAAACAAAATTCAGTACTACTACCTAGTACTCTATACTATAATATACAAAAATCATTGGAATTTTTGTAGTTTAAACCACATAACTTTAAATTTTTAATACATGAGAAAAAACTCTTTCCACTTGGTATTGTTACCACATGAACCCCTTATTGGTGTCGGTCTAATAAACTCACACACTGTAGGAGAAAATGAACAAATTTATAACCTATATGGTTTTGAAATAGGATTATTATTTTTTAGACTCTCTTTTATGAGAATTGGATCACTTGTATCTTGATAATAATCTATATTTTTCTTAAATTAAGTATATGAGAGTTACAAAAACTAACACATTATTATTTCTTAACGTAACTCAAGTAAGTATCAATTATTAACAATAAAAATTAATTAAATGGAATTAAGTAACAAAATTCTTAGTGACATTACTGTCCACATGAAATACGCCCGTTACATCCCCGAACTTAACAGAAGGGAGACTTGGGATGAACTTGTAACTAGAAATAAGGATATGCATATTAAAAAATATCCTCAGTTGAAAGAAGAGATTGAAACTGTTTACAAGTTTGTATATGATAAAAAAGTTTTGCCGTCTATGAGATCAATGCAATTTGGTGGTAAGCCAATTGAAATATCTCCTAATAGAATATATAATTGTGCTTACTTGCCTATAGATAACCGTGAATCTTTTAGTGAGATTATGTTCTTGCTATTAGGTGGAACTGGTGTAGGTTATTCTGTGCAGAAGCATCACACAGCAAAATTGCCTCCTATCAATAAACCATATCCAAAAAGAACAAGAAGATTCTTAATTGGTGATTCAATTGAAGGTTGGGCAGATGCTATCAAAGTTTTAATGAAGTCTTATTTAAATGGTAAGAGTTCTCGTATAGAGTTTGATTACTCTGATATCAGACCTAAAGGGTCTAGGCTTATAACTTCTGGTGGAAAAGCTCCAGGTCCTCAGCCATTGAAAGAGTGTATTGTTAAAATAACAGGCATATTAGATTCAAAGGAAGATGGTGATCAGCTTACTACATTAGAAGTTCATGATATTGTTTGCCATATTGCAGATGCAGTATTAGCAGGTGGTATCCGTAGAGCTGCACTTATATCTTTGTTTTCAGCAGATGATGATGACATGATTGCATGTAAGTCAGGATCTTGGTGGGAACTTAATCC
>Ga0208645_1004212_pt1 | contig 10275 bp, 15 predicted proteins | sample VirMetDEL_Sep_01_FD_184519 | JGI IMG/M metagenome (GOLD analysis project Ga0208645, IMG submission 184519) | Aqueous microbial communities from the Delaware River and Bay under freshwater to marine salinity gradient to study organic matter... | ecosystem: Environmental > Aquatic > Marine >...
CAATGGCGGCCAAGGACATTATGAAGGGACGCGAACTAAAAGATGTAGCAGATGATCCGGGCAAGATTGCTGTGGCTTCAGTTTTACAGTCAGGCTTTGGCGGCATTGCTGGCGACTTCCTGTTTAATGATTACCGGCAGTACACCACTAGCGCCCTAGACATTGCTGCAGGCCCAAGCGGGTCTACCTTTAATGACTTGGTCGAGTTTGGCGCAGCGACTATTGACGCAGCCACCGGCGGTGACCCGGTAGACGCAGCCGCAGCCGGTTGGCGGGCCCTGAAGGCAAACATCCCTTACGCAAACTGGTGGGCATCTCGCACCGCATTCGATTACCTGATCAACTACCAAGTGCAGGAAATCCTTAACCCAGGCTCATTACGCAGAATGGAACGACGTTTCAGACAGAAAAACAACCAAGACTACCGGCCAGGCTGGGCACCTAGTGAAATCGTAGAATATGGAGGTGGACTCCGATGACTGTCAGCGTAAAACGAAACCAAGTTCAGTTTGGCGGTGACGGAAGCACGACTGCGTTTACCGTGAACTTCCCATACACGGAACTAGACCAGGTCAAGGTCTTCCTAGACACCACCGAGCAGACCCGCACCACGCATTTCACGCTGACTGATCCAGGCGCTACGGGTACCGTCACCTTCCTGAGTGCGCCTGCTTCAGGGAAGCTGGTGACGATCAAGCGGGAAACAGACTACCTGCAGGCGATTGATTACGTCAACAATGACGCGCTCGACGCAGAAACGCTGGAGAAGGCGTTCGATAAATTGACGATGATGTGCCAGCAGCTCGACGTAAAGATTGAAAAGTCGATAGGCTTTGAAGAGACGGTCAGCGAGGTGGACACCACCAGTCTGAAACTCGCGGCAGGCACCGCCGATCTGGCAGGCAAGCTCCTCGCCTTTGACAGCACTGGTGCCTTTGTGACCACGCAGGAAATTGGCACGTTCAAGGGTAGCGACACCACGACCACCACAGCGGCTTATGTGGTGCGTGACCTGATTCGGGACAGCTCCAACGACAACGTCTACTTCACCAAGCAGGATGCTCCGAGTGGCACGCTGCTGACCAACACCAGCTACTTTGAACTGCTGGTAGACGTAGCCACCGTGCGCCAACTGAAGGTCGATGCAGAGACGGCCAAGACAGACGCAGAAACGGCACAGACTGGAGCAGAAGCTGCGCTAGCCAGTTTCGAAGGTCAGTTCAAGACTGGCGCGACCAATCCGTACAGCGGCACCCCGGACAATGGTGACCTCTGGTACGACACCGCCAACAACATTCTGAAATACTACGTCACCGGCACAGGCTTTGAGCCCGTGACCACCAGCCTCGCCACCGTCACCGACAACTACCTGACCATCTCCAACCAGGTCATCACCGCAGGCACAGTGCCGATTTCGTTGGGCGGTACCGGCGGAACTTCAGCCAGTGAAGCCAGAACGCTTTTGGGCGTCAGCATATCCAGCGATGTCCAGGCTTATGATGTTGGGCTACAGTCGATCAGCGGGCTCACCACGGCTGCTAACAAGATGATCTACACGACGGCTAGCGACACCTACGCCGTCACGGACCTCACCGCTTTTGCCAGGACGATCCTAGATGATGCGGATGCGGCTACCGTCAGAACCACATTGGGGCTAGACAGCGCAGCGACCACACCTTCCAGTGACTACGCTACTGCCGCTCAAGGCATACTGGCAGACAGTGCCACCCAACCAGGTGATAACGCCACGACCTTGAACGTAAGCGCTACCGACAAGCTGCTAGGGCGCTTCACGGCAGGAGCAGGGGCAGTCGAAGAGATCACGCTGACCAGTGCTGGAAGAGCATTACTGGATGATGCCGATGCGGCAGCACAACGCACCACACTTGGGCTAGGAACCGCCGCTCTGTCTGCTTCTGGTGACTTTGAAACCGCAGGGGCCGTCAGCACTCACGCGGCTCTGACTAGTAGCGTACATGGCATCAGCAGCTTTGGTGCGACCTTGGTAGACGATGCCGATGCCAGTGCAGCTCGCACCACATTAGGTCTGGGCACGATCAGCACTCAGGCATCTGATAGCGTCAGCATCACAGGTGGCTCTGTGACCGGCATTACTGATCTCGCCATAGCAGACGGCGGCACCGGCGCGAGTACGGCCAGCGTGGCACGCGGGAACCTGCTACCCAGCTACAGCGGCAACGGCAGCAAAGTTCTGGCGCTCAATTCGGGCGGCACCGACGTAGAGTGGGTAACACAAAGCCAGGTATTTACGGCAGGAGTAGCGAATGCTTTTGAACATCCAAATTCAGTAACCGACAGTTTCACGGTTTCCGCCAGTGACCATCGTTTCTACGTTGGTCCTGTTAGTTTTACAAACACCGTAACGCTTCAAGGGAAGATGCTGGTCTTCGATGGGCTTTACAACACAACAGGCACGATCAACATAACCGGAACTTTACACGTTAGGAGTTAGTCAATGGCAGGTGAAATACAAATAGGTGGAACTACATTCGCAACAGAGACCGGTGGAACCGTTACGGTATCCAATGTGGACAGTGCAACAAACCGACAGAACCTTGGCTTAGAAATCGGGGTTGATGTCCAGCAGTACGATGTCGATATCACGAAAAATGATGTAGCCAATACGTTTACTGCCAACCAAATTATTTCGGTCACGGACAACACGAATGCGGCACTCAGGGTAACGCAATTAGGTACTGGAAATGCGCTAGTAGTTGAAGATGAAACGAATCCAGATAGTACGCCTTTTGTTGTGACTAATGATGGGAAGGTTGGGGTTGGTATAAATAGTCCGAGTGCAAAACTAGACATCGTACATAACAACAACAACCCGTTGCGACTTGAGAATACCACTGGTTCAGCAGTCAAACTTCAATTTGAAGATTCAAACAGCAAACAAGGCGAAATTCAATCATTTGCTGGCAATTTAATATTCAGTAATGGCACAGGCAGTGTCGCACAACGAATGCAGATCGACACCAGTGGGAACATTGGCGCACCATCTGGAACAAATATCTACAACGCATCAGACCAAAGGCTAAAACAAAATATCACAGATTTATCAGGCTGTTTACAAAAAGTCCTTTTAATGCGTGGTGTATCCTTTAATTGGATTGATAAATTTTGCGACTCAGAAGCAGATAAAACCTTGTATGGGTTAATTGCACAAGAACTACAAATTATTGATTCAAATCTTGTTGACAGTTTTAGTGATAATACAATTACTGCTGGTGACGTTGCTGTAGAAAACCCATTACGAGTTAATGAAAAATTCATTATTCCAATGTTGGTAGAAAGCATCAAAGAACAACAAACCCTCATCGAATCCCAACAGTCCCAGATTGACGCCTTAACCGCACGAATCATAGCACTAGAAACCACTTAACAAGGCCGAGCATATGCCAGCAGAAGCAAGCACACTCATCGACATGATTAACACGCTAGGAGTGAACGTAGTCACCTTGCTATGCTGCTTCTGGTACATCAAATATTTGACCGATGCCCATTCTAAGCGCGAGACGATGTGGGTGACCAAAGATACGGAAGCCGACCTGCGACTAGCTGAGAGCCATAAAGCGCTTGCCGAGTTGCAGCGTGAGTCGCACACCCAGTTGCTGAATGTTTTGAGCAACGTCAACAACACGCTCAAGGAGATGACCGTAGCCATCTCCCGCCTAGAATCAAAGTTGGAAAAATGAAAGCCCTACTCGCCCTACTACTGCCCGCCACGCTTTATGCGGCAGAGCCTGCCGAGTTGGATTACAAAACCAGCTTTATCTGGCAGTGGGTGACGGGTTGCGCACAGATCATGGCCCCGCAGTTTGAAGCGCAGGGGATGCCACGGCATTTTGCCATGAATTGGGCAGTTCAAGGTTGTAGCTGTGTGATTGACAAGTTTCGAACAGACTACCCGTTTGATGCGGTGATCCAGTTGACTTCTGAGGAGCGCAAACGAGCTGGTGAAATTTATGCGAACCAATGCGGCAAAGGAGAGATCACTCTATGACGATTGAATGTAGCAAACACTTCAGCCGCGATGAGTTGAAATGCAGCTTTGATCCCGACGCTGAAGTATTGATGGATGTAGATTTCATGGAAGCCCTTGAAGAGCTACGCGAAGAGTGGGGCAGGCCGATGCGTCTCAGCAGCGCGTACAGAACCGAAAACCACCCACGCGAACGGACCAAGCCTCGCAAATACGATCATCTGGGCAATCCCTTACCGATTGGCGGTATGCACTGCCGGGGGCGTGCGATCGACTGTTTGATTGCAGGGCAGGACGCCCTAGAGTTTTTGCGGGTGGCCGTTAAGTATTTTAACGGCATTGGCATCAATCAGAAAGGGGACTGGGACCAGCGGTTTATTCATTTAGATGATCGTGCCACGCCTGCCATGTGGAGTTACTAATGGAACTATTTAACGCAATTATCGACAGTGGTGGGCTAGAACTCATTTTGGCGGCGACAGGCATGGGCGCGGCAATACCGGCTGTTGTTGCCTACAAGCGCATTCGCAAGGCCAAAGAAACCGGCGAAGAGATCAAGAAACGCTTTGGTTTTTTTTAGTGCCTGTTTGTTGTCAATGTTGCCAGTGTGGATCGTGACGTTTTGGCTGATGATTGAAGCGCTAAGTCACTGAATTTGTTGGTAGCAGAGGGGAGACTTGAACTCCCGACCTTGCGATTATGAATAAGATGATCGCCTAGCCGCTATCCCGCTGATGGTCTAGGCTCACCAGACTGACAACAACACTTGTTGCCAATGTACTGACAACAGCTACAGCTTATTTACCAGCTCCTGCACCTCCACCTCGCCCACATTTAGATAGCCCAGCGTGGTAGTCAACTGCTGGTGACGCAACAGTTTTTGCACCAGGACCGGCGACTCACCCGCAGCTAGTAACTCTGTCGCAACGGTAGCGCGGAAGCCGTGCAGCACCTTTGGCCCTTTCAAGCCTAGTTGATCCAGCATCTTCTGAAAGCTGTGCCCTGCACTGCTGTAGTCTCGCCAGAACTTCCCACCGCTCCCATCATCACAGACATAGACCTCACCTTCATGGCCTTCTGCGTCCAGAAATTGCCGTAGCGGTTTCGCCACCGGCAAGATCGCATCACGCCTGCCCTTCGTTTGCCAATCGCCTGTGCTTTCCAGCCAGATGCCCTGGGGTAGAATGTGGTCCCACTTCAAGTGGATCAGTTCGCTGGCCCGCATACCTGTGTAGCGGAACAAGTAGAAGGCTCTACGCAGCACCAGGAAGCGCCGTGAGCCGGTTTCTTTTAGTTTGCGTTCGATGTACTGCCGCATCAGTTCTAGTTGGTCACGGCTCCAGGTTTGCGGTACCACGGTGACAGCCCGCAGTTGTTTCAGTTTGACAGGCTTGGTGATCAGCTCCTCTTCAAAAGCCCAAGAGTAGAAGCGGTTGACGTTGCGGATGTGATGATTGATGGTGCGGTCATTCAGCCCACGCTCCCGCTCCTGGGCGATATAGCGGTCAAGCTGGCTGCGCTGGTAGTCTTCCAGGCAGGGATTGCCATTGGCCTGTTGCCAGCGTTTCAGACTGTCGCCATAGGTGTAGACGGTTCGCGGGCTGTTCCTAGTTTCGCAGTGGGCTAGAAAACGCTCTACGGCGGCTTTCAGCGTAACCATCCCACCTTCGCTCTCGATCCCTAGCTCCAGGCGTAGCGCTTCAAGGCGGTCAGACAGAATGACCGAGCGCTCCTGTGGGCTCATGCCAACAAACTCTGCCGCAGTACCGAGCTTCTTGCGTATCCGCTTGCCGCCTACATACAACTGAGCGATGTGGATGCCGCGCTGCCGGTTGAAGCTGATCGACTTTTTATTCACGGCTTACGCATGATGAGCCTCACCCGCCCAATGATTGCGAACTGTTCCGCATCCGGGTCATCGTTCTGTAGCACCTCTTCTGAATAGACCTGGTTGTCGCTCTTAATCTTGATGTTGCCATTCAGCAGCACCTCCAGGCGCTTACAGAGCAGCGTGTCCCTGTGGCGCACGACGTACAAGCCTGGGCCGCTGTAGCGCTGATCCAACTCATGCACCACATGGTCATCGCTACCAATGGTGGGCAGCATCGAATCCCCGCTGATCTTGATGCAGCTCAGGTTGCGCTGGGCTGCTGAATTCGGTAGCCACTCTGTCCGCACAAGTACCTCCTCGCCCGTTTCCCCATGTATGAATGATCCGTATCCAGCACTGGCGATCACATCGTACTGCTGAACCGTGGCGTAATTCTCTTCAATCCGAAACGTGTTCGGTCCTGTCTCCCGCACTTTGTGACTGAAGGGTTCGCCTTCGCCAGTCAGTAGCCAGTTCGTATTGATCCCAAGATTCGCTATGCCCCGCAGCATGGTGGCGGATATGCCCCTATGCCCTTTGGTCGCATCGCCAAGTTGTGATGGCGAACAGTCAATCCTTTCAGCAAATTCGCGTTTCGTAATTCCAAGCTGTTTGATTACCCACTGTAATCGTTCATGTTTTTGCGTCATTTAAAATAAAAATACAAATTTTACGGAATTACTACTTGCATTAAATTCACTTTATGCGTATTTCTGTAGTACCGGGCTGCTGAAGCTCCCTGCTGCAGTACAACACAAGTAAATTTACTAAGCAATCAATGCACCAATGCAACTACTAAAGCAGTGCCAATTCTACGGTGTGCGAATTAGCGAACTGGCGGAAGCCACAGGCTTTACACAGCAGTATGTTCGCCAGGTCTTAATCGGTGAGCGAACCAATGATTTGATCTACAGCACCACCGTTGCCGCACTGCGTAATCGTAAAAACGAACTGCTGACCGCGCTCTTGAAGGAATCCGCATGAGCGACCTAGACCAGACCTTGGCAGAAATCAAAGCCCTGCTACATGGGCTGCGATTAGACGTGAATCATCTGGCGAAGTCACAGGGGCTACCGCTGATGACGCACGACATGAAACAGAAGGCCCAGCAGCAACGCCTGGCCGATCTGGAAGCGGCTCTCGACTCTGTGCGGAAGGCGCAGAATCTGGGGTACGACTGATTAACCAACAACCACAAAGGTACACATGACTGAAAAAGACAAGGAACGAGTCCGCGAGACTTTATGGGCTCTAACAGATAACGAAGCCAAATATCTCCACAAATATTTGCAGGAAGCCAAACAGACAACTCGCTACAGACTTGGTAAAGAGCCGGCCTTAAAACGTCGTATAGAAGGTTCTTTCATTTTCCCATAGACCTCACCGGCCCGCCGAAGCCGTGACACGCCCACCTGTCTGAATTCGGCCATCGACTGAGCGGTAACCACTAATTCACCATTGATGGTGTTGGACAGAAATGATGCAGGAACATCGTTCGGTCAGGTTGCCGCTCATTGGATGCTAACCATACATGGAGTTGCCCCATGACTAGAGTCGAATACTTGTTTGACATGGAAAGCCACGACTGCAAGTCCCGCCTGTTACGCCCAGTAAAACCCTACAAACTACGCCGACTGTATTGGTGGGTCCGCTTGAAGTGGCTCACGGTCAAATGGTGGTGGCGGAATCGCAGGAGGGCCGTATGACTGAGCAGGAAATTGAAGAGTCACGGCAACGCGCAGCCGCCCGCTATCAGGCGTTCTTGGATGAGACTGCAAGGCTGGACCGGCAGAACAAATACTGGGACAACCAGGCACGGTATGCCCTCAAACGCATTTGCTTTCTTTATGAGTGCAGTAACTGCGGCAAGTTGGTTGGTGCCAAACACGCCCTGAACTGTCCAGACAAGGACATGACGCCGGTACTACCGTCAGAGATGTCACTGAGTGAGCGCATCCACCGCAAGGAAGACCTGTTCAACGATTACAATTGGGACTACGAAACGGACGTAGCGAAGCTGGCAGAGTTGCTGACATGAAGCGCCTGAGTGAACGCCTGAGTGAGCGGTTAGCACAGCGTGACATGTCACGATTGGCGCTGGAACCCGCTAGGCCAGCCGTTACGCAGCCTATTGGCAAAAACCTGGACACTCGCGTGACATGTCACGGTTCGAAACTGCGGTATTGCCCTGGGTGCGACAACTACAAAACGCCAACAGCCCCCCTCTGGGTATTTGGCAGCAAGGTCTGCCGTTTCTGTCAGCGCATGGGGCGTCATTGAAGCCACCCAGACCATGTCAGATATGCGGTGGAGAGTTTGTGCCTAACAAAGAACACAGCAAGTTTTGTAGCCGCGAGTGCTACCGCCTGGAACTTTGCCGCCGTGGGCAGGAGCGTCGAGGCTCCACCCGCTGTGAGCATTGCCAGACCTATTTTGACCGGCGCAAGTACAACCAAAGATATTGTTCCACTGAATGCTACTACGAGCAGGCGCGGGAACGGAAGCGGGCCAAGAAGGCTGCCAACGCCTGGCAGGCCAAGCAGCTCCAGTGTCCCTACTGCACTGCATTCTTTAAGCAGGTCAATCACAACCATCTGTTCTGTAGCGCAAGGTGCCGCATCAACAGCAAGAAGCATGAGGTCTACCTGCGCCTCAAGGCCAAGTCCCCCACAGAGTGCAAGACCTGCAAGGGGCCTCTGCCACGTTTTGGGCTTATTTACTGTTCGGTCAAGTGCCGCAACAAAAACAAGTGGGTAGCCCGCCAGATTCACGATAAGCAGTGTGCGACCTGTGGCGCTCAGTTTAAAAGCCACAACATCCGCGCAATCAACTGTTCACGAAAGTGTAGTAATCGCTACACAAATTCTAAGAAGGCTCACGAAAGGCTGCTGGCCGAGCAGGGTGAACGCAAGCGGCAGGAGTTGCGTGAAACGCAGGAACGGCGGGTGACGCTGAGTCGCCAGATGCCCGGTGAAACTGGCTATAGTGACGCCATCAAGGCGTATCTGAAGCGTGGTGGCAAGATCACCCAGTACCAGCCCCAGGAAGCGGATGAGGCCAACCTCGCGGTGCCTCAGAACTTCTGGAGCTACGACCAGTATGACGCAGAAATTTAAAGCTACCGGCCAAGTCGTGTGTGCGATCCTCCCACTGGGCTCCAGAGCCAGTAAATTCGCACTGTTCATGTGGCGGCAAACCAATACGGCTTGAGACATGGGCCTACGGTGTCGGTAGCTCCTAATTCATGGATTGAATGATCATCACCCGTCTAAACGAATCAGAAATCCAACAGGCTGCTTTTGTGGGGATGCAGCGCTGTGCCTACGCCATCAGCCATTTCAAAGAGATCAGTGGCTATGAAAACAAATGGCAGAGAGAGATTGAAGGCGCTCTAGCAGAATTTGCTTTTGCCAAGCTGATGGACATTCACTGGGACGGCAAGATTGGCGTTGTGGGCAAGGGCGATGTGGGGAGCTGGGAGGTCCGCCATACCCATAACCAGGACGGGCATCTTCTACTACAGCCAGGTGATTTAAATCACGCTTCGTTTGTCCTGCTGACCGGACAGGCGGGGCTTTATACTGTGCGCGGCTGGATCATGGGTCGTGACGGCAAGCTCAAGGAGTATTGGGCCGACAAGGCCAACACGGGCCGCCCCTGCTTCTGGGTGCCGCAGTCCGATCTATTGCCAATGGAGCGACACAGTGCTTTCCCAAATAGCTCATACAAGGAGATCGCATGAGCCATCTAACCGACTGGGGCCTTGAGGCCGACTATGTGGACCCCTCAAAAATCGGCGTGTACCTGAAACTAAGCGCCAATCAGAAGTGCGTGGTCCGCATCCTGGGGTCATTCAAGGACAAGAAGCTAGCCGTGCGTGGCTGGGAAGGCTGGGTCAACCAGCAGGACAACTTTGGCGAAGAGGTACGCCGCCCCCAGCGTGTGGGGATCAATGACAAGGCGTCTCTGCAGCGGGCTGGTGCGGAAGACATCAAGTTCTTTTGGGCTCTGGCGGTCTACAACCGAACGCTGGGAGCCGTGCAGTGCTGGCAGATCAACCAGGTCAGCAACCGCGAACGCATCGAAGACCTAGTCGATACCTACGGCAACCCGCAGGATTTTGACATCATGATCAAACGCAAGGGAGATGGAATGCTGACCAAGTACACGTTGGAAAAGGTGGAAAGCTCTGATGATGACACCGCAACGGCATTTAGTGCCCTAGAAGAGTCCACAATCGACCTCAGACAGCTTTTTGTCGGTGGTGATATCATGACACCCCTTGAAGAAAAAGCCAGTGACGGCGATTCTAAGAAGCCTAACAAGGTGGTTACGCGGTCTGACCTCAAGCCCATTGAACTGGTCCGCAACCGCATCGAAGGCGCAACGACCTACGATC
>Ga0208645_1004213_pt1 | contig 10272 bp, 10 predicted proteins | sample VirMetDEL_Sep_01_FD_184519 | JGI IMG/M metagenome (GOLD analysis project Ga0208645, IMG submission 184519) | Aqueous microbial communities from the Delaware River and Bay under freshwater to marine salinity gradient to study organic matter... | ecosystem: Environmental > Aquatic > Marine >...
CTAATACTTTAAAAGTTGACACTAGAGCTAGAGGAAGATATGCAAATATTAAAATAGAAAATATTGGTGTAAATGAGTCTTGGAGATTTGGTACATTTCAAGTAGATATACAACCAGATGGAAGGAGAGGTTAATGACTAAAATAGCAGTAAGATTACCTGAACCTAAAAAAGAATATACAGAGGATAACCAAAGACAAATCAACAGAGCGTTGACTAATATTATTGAACAGTTAAACTCTACATACTTAACACAATTAAAAGAAGACTCTGAAAGATACACCTTCTTTGGATTAGGATAAAATGGCAAATATATATAAGAATCAAAAACAAGATTTAACAACAAATACAGTTACAACTCTATATCAAGTACCTTCAAACTCTAGGGCGATTATAAAATCTATTTTAGTTTGTGATGACACAAACAATGGTAGTGATATAACAGTAGACTTATTTAATGGAGACCCGGCGACCGCGGATAAATTTACTATATTTAAAAATAAAGCTATAGCAGGTAATGCTACAGAGCAGTTGTTAAGTGAACCATTAATTATGCAAGAGAGTGAAACATTACAAGTAACCGCTGCAGATGCAAATAGATTGCATATTGTAGCATCAATACTAGAAATCAACAGAGAGGACAGATAATGCCGTTTATTGAGACAGAAGCTTCGGTTAGGTATGAAACTATTAATGGTCAAAGAGTACCAGTAATTACACCTAAAACAGAAGTAACACTAACCAATACAGAAACAGGTCAAGAGTATATGTCAGACGCAGAAGCATTGGCAGACGTACAGAATGCTAGTACAGAAACCAAAGCAGAACACATAAGAAGAGATGTAAATGTGACTGTGGAAGAGATAAAGATAGGCGCTGGTTTTAATATCAGCGATTGACGAATGTTTAAAAACCTTGTAAATTGTGATACACTCGCCTATTTACAAGCTTGGCGAACTTGCTATCACTACACAATATAAAGAGAAAATATGGGATTTTTAAAAAAAATATTCAAACCAGTATCAAAGGTATTAGATAAAATTATACCTAATGAAATCAAACCAGCATTACCATACCTTGCTGCGTTTGCTCCAGTATTTGGACCAACGGCTGGTATGTTTGGTAGTACAATGGGTAAAAGAATGTTGTTATCAGGTGGTGCAAATATTCTAGGACAACTATCTCAAGAAGGTAGTGAAGGTGATATTAATTTATTATCAGCGGGACTCGGAGCGTTGACCGGTGCAATGACTACACCAGGTGCAGCTGGAGATTTTAGAGCGATGAAAGCTCCAACAGGAGATTTTGATCCAGCTAGAACTATGTTTCAAAAAGCTGGTGATTTTGGTTTAGAAGGTTTAGCTAAAGGTTCAGAATTTTTAAGACCTGGTGGAGAGATTCCAAACTTATTTAGTAAAGCAGGAGCTAAAGCAGCAACACTACCAGCGTCAACAGCAACTGGTGATGTAATGCAAGCAAGCGCAAGACAACTAGAAAAACAAACAGCTATAGACGAAGCATTAGCAGCAGCAGAATTATTAGAGGATAGTGGAGCTAGAGCCGCAGCAATTAGAAATGCAATGAACGCATATGGATTCTTCACTGACGACGAAATTGACGACACAATTTTTTCAGCAGGATATGCTGATGGTGGTCCCGTAGGTATAATGAACGCGAAGCGTGGATTGGTAGATGGTCCCGGTGGTTATTCAGGAGATTGGATAACTAAAAAATCTAAAGATTGGATTACTAAAAAAGATAAAAAAATTAATTTAGATGATATTGTATCAAGTGCTTTAGACGATGATGAAGATGAAGAAGATGATGGTATTGAATGGATTAAGAAAAAAGATTCTTCTGGTTCTAATACAAGTGCTTTAGACGATGATGAAGATGAAGAAGATGATGGTATTGAATGGATTAAGAAAAAAGATTCTTCTGGTTCTAATAAATGGATTCAAAAGAAAGCTTCGGGCGGTAGAGTAGGTTTAAAATTTGGTGGTATTGGTGATGCTGTTGAGAACATAGAAGATGAAGAAATAAAAGAGTCTGCAAAATTTGCTATGAACGATATGGATATACCTATTATGGATTTAGTTGAAGAATTTGAAATAACATTTAAAAGAAAACCCAATAGTCTAGAAGAATTAAAACAATTTTACAGAGACAGATACGAATATAAAGGTCCAGGTGATGTGAAGATGCAAGAAGAGATTAAAGAAAAAGTAGTTATGGAAGCTAAAGATGGTGGACTAATGAATTTAGGTGGTAAAGAAATGGATATGAGAGGTGGTGGATTTATACCTATTGGTAAAAAAGAAAGAGCAGACGACGTTCCTGCTAGACTTTCTAAAAACGAATTTGTAATGACAGCAGATGCTGTTAGAGCAGCTGGTGGTGGCAGTGTTAATGAAGGTGCAAAGAGAATGTATGAAACAATGAATAAACTGGAAGCGAGAGCATAATGGCTGAAACAACAACAATAACAAAACCAGCACCGATAATAGAAGGCTCACTTACAGCCTTTTTAAAATCGATTGATAAATTAGGTGCAGGTGCAGTACCATCAACTTTTACTGGTATTGATACATCAGTCTATGATCCAAAAGTAGCAGGAAGATCTCAATTACAACAAACAGCGGCAACAGATGCAGCAGGACTTGCAAGTTTAGTAGGACCACAAGCTTACGAACAGTTTATGTCTCCTTATCAACAACAGGTAATGGATGCAACTCTATCAGAATTTGACAGACAACAAACAATAGGTCAAGTAGGATTAAGAGATCAAGCTATTCAAGCTGGTGCTTATGGTGGTGGACGTGAAGGCGTAATGCAAGCCGAATATATGAATCAAGGTGGAGTTAACAGAGCACAGTTACAAGCACAATTATTAAATCAAGGATTTCAACAAGCACAAGCAGCGGCAGCGCAAGACTTGGCAGCTAGACAGGGACTTGGTGGTTACCAATCTCAACTAGGTCAACAAGAACAAGCGTTCGCACAAGCTGGATTAGATGCAGCACAAATCGCAGCAAGAGAAAAAGAATTCCAACCATTCACACAATTAGGATTGATTGGTCAACAACTTGCACAAATTCAACCAGGAGCATTCCCGACTCAAACAGTCGGATATGCACCACCAGCAGCTCCAGCTAGTCCTATGTCACAATTCCTAGGAGGTGCCGCAGGTATCGCAGGTATTGGTGGTAAACTAGGATTGTTCGGCTAATGAGTAAAATTTTAAGAAGACCAATGTTTAGAGGTGGCCCGGTAGATAGCCGTGGAACGGGGATTACATCTGGTCTAACAGATAAACCTAAAAGAGGTTTAGTAGATGAGCCGGGTGGTTATGCTGGTGTTACTACTGGTGGAGATCTTATGAATAAAAATAGATTTAGTTATTTTGATCCAAACGCCTTACCTGGTTTTAGAAATGTTAAAAGAGCTATGCCTATTACTGATATTTTTGGAAGTAAAGATTCTGCAGGTATGCAGTTAGGAAACACAGACTATCTTGTAGAAAAAGGATATTTATCGAATGTTGAAAAACCTGTAAGTGAAATGTCTATGGAAGAACTTATTGATTACCAACTTGGTGAAAAAGGAGATGTGTTTCAAACAGGAAAAAGTGGATTAGAAAAAGATAGACCAAGACAAGTTGAATCTACAGCTGACTTAACAGAAGATGAATTAAGAGAATATAGAACTACTGGAATGACATCTAAAAATGAAGCTTTAGAAGGAAAAAGTAGTAGACCTGTAGAAGTTATAGAAACAGCTGAAGACGGTAGTATTAAACTTACAAATGATGCAACAGGTAATGCAGAACAAAAAACTGAAATGTCTGCAAGAGATATAGTTAAAGAAAATGCAGAATTGTTTAAAGAATTTTTAAATGAAGGTAATGAGAAGAAATTAAAAAGTGCTAGGATAGGTGATGCATCAGATTACTTATTAAAATTCTTTGAAGGCTCACAAAAAGAAGGTGCAACTGTAGGCTCATCAGCAGCTGATGTTGCAGCATTTGCAACTGCAAAAGACAGCAAAACTGAAAGAGCTAAAGCAGCAATTGAAAAAACAAATGATACAGCTACAGTATTAGCAATCAATGATTACATTGCAGGTAAGAGATCTAAAGAACAAATAGAAGCAATGTTGGCTAAATCAGATATAGGTTTTGCACAAGCAATAGCTTTAGCAGATTACAAAAAAGGAAAAGAAAACTTTTTTGATAACTATAAAGAGAATAGAAAAACTATGGGAGCTTCTGAAGCAGCAATCTTCACTGTTCAAGAAACATTTAAAAAAGCACCTACAGTTTTAACAGACAAAGATATTAAACAAGAAAATTTTGGTTTATTAAATGAAGAAAATATAGGAGAATATTTTGTTTATCCTGATGGTAAGGTAACTAAAATTGATAAAGTGGGTGATCAGTTAACTGAAATAGAAATCTATAAGAGAGCCTAATAATGGTTAAACTCACTACAGGAGATTCAACTACTATTACAAGTGAGGACAAACAACCTAACTGGGCTTTGTCTATGGCGGCAGCCATACCTTCTGGTATTATAAAAATAGGAGAAGGAGTAGCAACGTTCGGTGCTGCGCTATTAGATTTAGGTATAGATAAAGATAGAGTCGAAGCAGTAGAAGAATATTTTGATAGAATAAATCCATTCGATGAAGTAGCAGCCTCAACTGGTATTGGTAAAATTACAGAATTAATTGTTAACATTGGTGTACCTGGTGGTCTTGCATTTAAAGCAGCAAGTGGTTTAGGTAGAGCAACTATCGCAGCACAAAAAGCGGGCACGATTGTAAGTAAAGGTGAGAAAGCTAGAAGATTTGCACAAGGTGCTGTAGGAGCAGGAGCTGCTGAAGGTATAGCAGTGGGTGATGTACAAGACGCTGGAACCTTTGGAGATTTTTTAGGAGGACCTACAGAAATAAATAGAGATAGTGATAGTGCTGCAAACGAACTTATGAATAGACTTAAGTTTGGTATAGAAGGTATGGCATTCACTGGCGCGTTTGGTGCGGCTGGTAAATTAGTTGGTAAGATGAGAGAGGTGCGTGGATCAAATAAAGCGAAGCGTGGATTTGATAAAAGTATTGAGAAGCTAGACAGTTGGTTTAGATCTAATGGTGTTAAAACTATAGAAGATTTTCAAGCAAGTAATACAATGGCAGGAAGAATAGCTGCAGACACTAACGTTGGGGATGTAGCTATGAGAGAAATAGATAAAGTTTCTGACAAGATAGCTAAAAGTTATATGAAAGTTGCTGTTGGTAAAGTTCCATTTTTAGAAGCTAAAAAAGGTATTGGTGTAAAATTAAATGATCTGTTGATGTCAGGGTCAGCTGCTAATGGTAAACTAAAACCTATCTTTACTACTGTAGATGAGATTAAACTTAATGACAAAGGTGAAACTTTTAAAACAGGTAAACAATTATATGATGTACAGTTAGGACAAATAGATCCTATCAAAAAAGAAATTTTAAGAAAAGAGTTAATAACTAAATACAAAGCAGATCCAGAAGATGTAACTAAAATGTTTAATCAATTTGGTGAAGTAAGAGATAAATGGTCTGAATTATTTACGGCGATGGGAAGAAGATTTAACCCTACATCATTAAAATCATTTGAAGATATGGTACCTAAATATATTAATGATGTATTAGATAGAGGTTATGAAGTTTTAAGAAACAATCCTATAACTTTAGCTGATAATATAAGGCCCACAAAAACTTTAATTAAAGAAGCAGTCAAAGAATTTCAAGAAATAGCTGCACAAAAAGGTATGACTCTTAATGATGAGCTGGCAAGAGATATGGTTGATGAAGTTTGGAAAGGTGCATATTTACCAAAAGGATTTACAGTGGGAGCAAAGACAGCTCCTGGACAAGTGAGATTTGAAAAAGGTGTTCCTGCTTTTATGACTAAATCTTTAGCAGATAAAATTACACAAAAAACAATAGGTGATAGAGCTTTTCAAACTAATGTTTCAGAATTAAGTGGTGTTGCAAAACCTGTAATACAAAAATTATTAGGTAAAGCAAAAAATCCTATGTCTTCTATTGTAGAAGGAACAGCTAATTTATCATCAATGGTTAGAAGTAATCAATTCTTTGATGATTTAATTTTAAAAAATAATAAATTAAAAGCAGACTACGATGCCTGGGAAGCAGGAGGTAGAGTTGGACAAGAACCTAGAATACCTTTCTTATATAATAATTCTAAAGATGCAATGAGGTATGCCGGTGGAACTACTGATGACTTTGCAGAAATAACTTCTGTTAAAGGAGATGCAGTTAGAGAAATAGATAGATGGGCTGATGAAGCAGCATTTATAAAAAATATAGATAATGATGATATAATAAGAACTACTGCTAAAGGAGAAATAGAACAATTAATAAATCCTTTACAGGGTAAATTTGCATTAAAAGATTATGCAGAAGCATTTAAAAGTACACAGAATACAGCCAAAGGTTTACCTAGACAAATTTATAATGGATTAATTTTATATCCTAAAGGTTTATCTCAAATGTCTAAAACAATTCTTGCACCATTTACTCACGCAAGAAACTTTATTAGTGCAACAGCTTTTGCATCAGCTAATGGTATTTTACCTTTTGGTAATACCAAAGATGTTAAGGCAGCGTGGAATGCATTACAAGCAGCAGGTCCAGGTATGAGAAAAGATAATGCATTTTATCAAGAACTGCTAGAACTTGGTGTTGTAAACTCTAACGTACAATTAAAACAAATTGCGGATCTACTAGAAGATGTAGATTTTGGTGGCACACTTAATAGATTGAATGGTGATTTTGGTTTAGGTAGATTTTTAAAAGGACTTAAAAAAATAAAAAGAGGTGCGGAAGATTACTACACAGCAGAAGATGACTTCTGGAAAATATTTACATTCCTCGGTGAAAAATCTAGAATTGCAAGATCATATGAAAATGCTGGATTAAGATTGGGTCAAGAATTTATAGATCCCAATGGTGCTAAACAAATATTTAACGATCAATATTTAAAAAAAGCAGCGGCTGATTTAGTTAAAAACAATGTACCTAATTATGCTTTTGTATCAGATTTTATTAAAGGTTTAAGACAACTACCTGTTGGAAACTTTGTAGCTTTCCCTGCAGAAATTATTAGAACAAGTGCAAACATAGTAGAGACTGCACTAAAAGAAATTAATTATAAAACTGTCATCAATGGAAGAACAGTAAGTCCCTTAAGAAAAAGAGGTGTACAAAGATTAACAGGTATGGCTTTAACTACAGCTGCATTGCCACTTGGTACAGTTGCAGCAGCACAGGCAGTTTATAATATTGCAGATGATGAAATTGATGCAATGAGAAGATATGTTGCAGAGTGGTCAAAAAATTCTGTATTAGTTCCTTTCAAAGATGATGATGGTAAATTATCTTACATAGACTTTTCACATTTAAACGCATACGACACTGTTACTAGACCTATTCAAACTGTATTAAATGCGGTTAACTCTGGAAGAGCTGATGAAGATGGATTAGTAGATGATTTTGTTTTAGGTATGTTTGAGTCTACAAAAGAATTAGCGGCTCCATTTATTAGTGAATCTATTTGGACTGAAGGATTGGCAGATATATATTTTAGAGGTGGTGAGACTACATCTGGTAGACCTATTTGGAATCCAAAAGATACTATTGGAGACAAGATATCAAAAGGTATTAAACATTTAGCAGACACACAAATGCCTTTGAACTGGAAACAAATGAAAAGAATTGGATTAGCTATTAAACCAGTAGATAGTAAAGGAAAATTTGATGAAAGAGGAAATGAATATGATCTTGGTAATGAATTAGCTGGTATTGCAGGACTTCGAAGAGTTGAAATAGATCCTAAAAAATCTTTTAATTATAAAATAACTGCATACAAAACAGGTGTAAGAGATTCTAGAAATTTATTTACATCAGCTACATTAAAAGGTGGACCAATTAGTCCTGAAGAAATTGTGGATGCTTACATAAATGCAAACAGAGCACTGTATGAAACTAACAGAGAATTATTTTTAGATATAGATGCAGCCAAAACTTTAGGAATGAGTGATGGTGCTCTTTATGATAATATGAATAATAGAGGAGAGCGAAAAGCTTACAATTCTTTATCCGATGGAGAGTTTAGACCATTAACTCTTTCAAAAGATATAGAAGAATTGTTTGAAGTAAAAGCAAGAGAAATTGGAGTTTCAAATCCTTTCTTTCAAGCATCATTGGTTATTGATAGGATTCAAGATGTTTTATCAAGGGTTTCTTTAAAAGGAGATTTATTTCCCGATATTAAAAACCCATTAAGTTCTGCACTATTACCTGATGTAGTAGGTCAGGCTAATCAATTGCTTAATAATAACCCTGCAAACGCTGCAATGGCCACAGCTCCAGGCTTTATTGGACAACAAAATACTAACATAGATCCAGTGACTAGACTTACGTCAGTAGAAGAGGTATTGTTAGATCCTTTAGAACAAAGGTATGTAAAAAACAAAAGAACAAATACAAAATTAACATAATGGCAATAGAACCCAAAACAACTAGAGAACACATTTTATCTTTATACGGACACATTTCAGGTGTTAAGAAAAATTTAAAACACGTACACGAAGATGTAGAAAAATTGGGCGGTAAGATAGACAAGGTCTATTGGGTTCTTTTAGCGGCAGCGGGAACTGCTGCACTCTTCGCCATAGAAAAAATCATTAGCTAGGAGAAAATTATGCAGTTGAGTAAACACTTTACTTTAAGAGAGATGACCAATTCGATGACAGCCCAACGTAAGGGCATAGATAACACACCAGGATCAGGAGAGATTAAAAGTTTAGGTGACTTATGTTATGAAGTTTTAGAACCGCTACGTGCGTGGGCAGACAAACCTGTTACGATTACCAGCGGATACCGGAGCGAGGCGCTGTGTGAAGCGATCGGCAGCAAAAAGACTTCGCAGCACGCGAAGGGCCAGGCGGTCGACCTAGAAATATTTGGCGTGCCCAACATTAAGACAGCTTACTGGTTACAAAATAACGTCGATTTTGATCAGCTGATTATGGAGTACTATGATCCAACAGATGCAGCAGGGGGCTGGGTCCACATAAGTTATCACGAGTCTGGTTCGAACAGAAAACAAGTTCTTACTTTTGACGGAAAAAAATACACTGAAGGTCTTCCTGATATGGAATGGAAAGACGGCAAAGTCGTAGGTTAGTTACACATACAACCTATAAAATTACCACTACCATCATTCATAATATGTAAGTTTAAAGTATCTGCATAACCAGATAACTTAAGTCTTAAAATATCACACAAAGCAAAACAATCTACTTCTGTAGTTATAACTATGCCTTCCATAATTTGTTTTGTTACAGGTATCAACTGAAACAAACCATCATTTAAAATAATTAAATCCAATCTCTTAACTCCTCTCCCATAACTTCTGTTGCAATATTAATCTTCTTACGCAAAGCTTTTCTAATCTTTTCATCTACAGTTTTTGGTGCTATAAGATCGACGTATGTTACCGCCTTCTTCTGCCCTATTCTATGCGCTCTGTCTTCTGACTGCAGTCTTTTTTCTAGGTCATATCCATTAGAATAATAAACTACATTATTAGCTTCGGTTAATGTAATTCCATAACCACCGGTCTGTGGATTACCAACAAAGAATCTTGCATTTGATTCTGGGTCCTGAAACTTTACAATATTATCTTGTCTTACATCAGCCTCAATCGCGCCATAGTATTGAACTATAGAGTCTTCTCCATACTTTTTAGATATAGCAGCTACGATTTGTTTAATATCATATACATAGTTAGCCCAGATAATTACTTTACCTTCTACCTCTTCAAGCAATTCTAACAAAGAATTGATACGATTGTTTTTAATTTCTGTAATAGTGTCATCATCATTCTTTAAATGACCACACGTGATCTGATGTAAACGCATCAGCTGCGTTAGTACGTGAGGCGCTGTAGCCATCTTACCTTTTAGAGAAGCGAGGGCCGCGGTTTTCATAGTAGAATAAGCTTTAGTTTGCTCTTCTGTAAGTTCTACCTGTCTCTCTATGTATGTTTTAGGCGGTAAATCTAAACAATCTTCTTTTAAAACTCTATCTGAAAAAGGTTTTAATATTTTAGATAACTCATCGAGTCTTTGATAACCACCAACTAGCTGTACTCTACGACCACCAAAGTTTGCATTTTTCATAACTGCATATCTATTTCTAAATGAATAAT
>Ga0208645_1004214_pt1 | contig 10270 bp, 6 predicted proteins | sample VirMetDEL_Sep_01_FD_184519 | JGI IMG/M metagenome (GOLD analysis project Ga0208645, IMG submission 184519) | Aqueous microbial communities from the Delaware River and Bay under freshwater to marine salinity gradient to study organic matter... | ecosystem: Environmental > Aquatic > Marine >...
TAGGCATTTATCAACCCTCCATAGCTTTTTTCAAAGCATCAAGAAAGACACGAGCAATCTCTCTGCTTTCAGCTGCTGGAGGTGAGAACTGATTATCAGGATCATAAGCCTGAATAATTGATACAGCCTCTTCCCAACTAATAAGCAATGGTATAGTCCAGCCATCAACATCATCAATAGAACCAAAAAGAATTTGTGTTTCATCTGCTTTCATCATAGTACACTTCCAAGATTAGTCTTCATAGCGACTTTACTAAGTCTGAATTTTTGGCTTGTGTCGCCAGCAGTAATCGTTGTGGTGTTAGACCTTGTGCCTACACCTACCATTAGTTTTAAGTCAGTAGCTGCTGGTAGAGAAACGGCAGCATTTCGTGATCCGTTTTGTATTCTCAAACCTAGATCACTAATAATGTAGAAAGTTCCACAACCACAATGACCGCCGCCATATTGATACTGAATAAGACCGCGGTCAGAAGTTCCAGTTGAAGTAGAAGCCTGACTATTTACAGCCCAAACACCAAAGAAAGTGTTTACACCTACTGCTGTAACTGATGAGAAAAGACCACCGCCACCAATAGTGTTAGGATCAACAGAAGTTGGATCGGCAGATAGACCATAAACAAAGGCACTATCAAAGTCTCCTCTTGCCGCATTATCTGTTTGAGCATAGTAGGTGTAGTTACATATATCTTCTGAAACTAACTGGTTTCCGTCTATCACAGCATTCTTATACCATCTTGGGCTTCTATGGAATGTTCCACTATCCCAACGATAGTTTGCTGAACCTGCAGCAAGAGCATTCCAAGTAACGGTATGGTATCCGTTTGCGTCTCTTGAAATAGACTGAACTAAGTTGTCAGGATCTACAAGTGTCCAAGAACCGTCTGTAAGATCTTCGTAAATAGGCTCATAAGGTGCATCGTAAAGTGAAGCACCACCACCGGGAGAGGGAACGCCACCGCCATTTGCTCCCCCAGTATAGGGATCAAAAACATTAGCAATAGGCATTATTCGCTCCAGTAAAGTTCTAAAGCATCCACGGTAAGTGTAGAGGTAGCTACATCAGTTTTGTAGAAAATGTGAATCTCGTCGTCGGTGTGAACATAAGGGAAATCAAACTTATAAGCAACACCACCTTCTGTGGTAGTACCAACTTCTGTAGCAATAGTAGCTTCAGTATCAGGAATGATAACCTGTACCCCGAGAGCATTGTGTGTAATTTTGATAGTAAGTTTGGTTGGTGCATTTACCATATTCTTTACACGAATAATCATTCCTTCTAGTTTTCCAACAAAAGGACCACCAACTTTCTGAACGCCAGTAGTTTGTGAAAAATCATTTAGGTTTAGATTAGTCCTATTAGCAGCATTAAACGCGTCAGTAACTGGTACGTCTGTAGTGCTCTGTACTTCATGATAAAAATTTCCGGTTTTTGGCATTGTCTTCTCCTTCTTGTAATGCCGAGCTTGTGGCTCTGTTTTATATATTATTTAGCGAAGCATTTATCTTAAACTATCTACTTCTTTTTTCAATTCGTTCATTCGAGCCTGAGCTTCTGCTTTGGTCATCTTTCCTGCACGAACTGCACCCTTGATTGCATTGATTTCACGTTTGATTTCAAGCATTCTAGATTTGCGACCTGAAGGTGTAATCTTCTTTGCTTCTGCTCTCTTTTCTCTCTTTTCTTTGATTTCTTTAGCCTTTGCTTTTTCTTCTGGAGGAGCAGCTTCTTCAAGACGTTTTGCTTCTGATTGGGCAGTACCTTTAACAATTGCCTGAAGATCTCTCATTCTAGAAAGTCTGTCATAATAAGCCTGTCTTTCAGGAGAGAATGTAGTCATGGGTGTCATTGCACCTACACCGAATGCCAACTGAGCAGCAGGTGTTCCGATCTCTCCAACCTTTGTTCCTTCAGGTCCAAAAGTTCTGGCCAAGTCTGTTGTTCCAGTAGAGATACCGAACAATGACATTGCATCATAGAATCTCTTATAAGCTTTTCTCTGCTTAGGTGTGTTAAGCGGATATATTGATCCATCAACTGCGCCATCAATTGTTTTACCTGGAACTGGAATAACTTCTTCACCACCAAGACCACCAACAATCATGTTGACAACATCGTTTGGATTAAATCCTGCCATTTTAAGAAGAGAAATGTGTTCAGGTGGGACTTGCTTGAATTCTCTATCGAACTTATCTTCCACCCCAAATAGTGACTTGTATTCAGGACGAATAGCACCACCAAGAACACCTGAAGGTTCAAGCTTAATAAATTCTGAAAGTGCATAGACACCATCCAGAGATGCTAGTGGCGGACCAGCAATAATAAGTTCTTTACCTTTTTCAGGGTCGAATCCTATCTTGCCAAGAAGTACACGACTTGATGCATAACTAGGTGCATATTCTTCAGTCTCTTCACCAGCAAAGAACTTGGACAAGTTGTCACGTACACGCTTAGCTTTTCCAATTCTCTTGATACCTTTAAGTGAAGCCATATTCTGAAGTGTGTTAAGCAAGTTGTTACGAGCAAATCCGTAGAATAGTGCAATATTCTTTACTTGTTTTTCTAGATCTGTGATGTTACCTGCATCAAACATAGAACGTCTAGCCAAAGCAATTGCTTCATCTATAGATCTACCTTCTTCCAGTGCTGATTTTAAGATAGCGTATCTGAATAGCAAGTCTTCGGATTGTGGTAGCTCTTTGAATATTTCATAGCCTTCTTTAATATTGGAAAATCTTGTATCTTCTAGAAGATTGATAAGTCTTTTACTTTGTGCCTGAGGTAAGTTAAGACCGTAAACAGAACGACCTGTAACATCTTGTAGAATTTGCTGAAGTTCACCTTGTGTATAAGGACGACCGGCTGGGTCTCTAAACATTATTTTTTCAGGATTCTTACCTGCCACCACTTTAGCACCTTCCAAAACATCTGTAGGTTTTACAATTTTACCGGTTGTTGAATATGCAATATCCATACCTGTTAACAAGTTGGCACCGTGGAAACGAGGTCTAAGGTTTAGAAGTGCTGTATACAAGAAGTTTGATGCACCTTCATATACAAATCTTAGAAGATTTTTACCTTTAGACGGTAATCCTGTTTCATATTCACGAGCCTGAAGATCTAAAAGTTCTTTTCTTAAGCTTTCATATCCGCTCAAGAACTGATCTTCTAGTTGCTTAGCAACATCTTCACCAAAAAGTAGATTTAAGTCTGATCTGAAGTTTGATGATGATTTAACTTCATCAAAAAGCTTTTCAATTTTGTCTAGACTTAAGTCATTATTTACTAGCTTGTTTCTTCTAATAATACCTTGCGCAATATCTGCAGCTGTCTCTGCTATAGGATTCATTAAATCAGTTAGCTCAAGTAATGTTTTATTGTCTCCTCTTGGTAATTTTAATAAATCTGGTATATCTTCAGGAAGTAATTCTATGTCTTCACCCTTTAATATTTTCTTAATTTGATTGTTAACCATGTCAATCATAAATTCACGAGACACATTTTCTTCTTTACCTGTTAGTTCAGCTATTGATCTGTTTATATTATCTAGATATTCTTTATCAAAAAGATCTTCAGGTTGAAGCTGTCCTTTTCCGATTTCTTTGTTAATTAAATCAGACATTAAGTCATCGATAATCTTCTTTGCTTCTGAACGGTAAAACGAAGCAATTTGTATTTCAGGAGATATTTTTCCTTTTTCTTCAAGAACTTTGGTAATATCATCTTTGTTATATTTAATAAGAGATTGATCACCTGAATCGATTATCTTTCCTGCTTCTTTTGCTAAACGCTCAAGTTCGTAAAAGAATTGTGACGGATCTGCGTCTATTTTTGCTACAGCATCAAATAAAGCATCTGAAAGTTGTTCATATGCTTTTTCTGTAAAGACTGAAGTGTTTCTAGATACATGTGTACCGGTCAAAATATCAAATATATTTTCTTTGGTTTCTTGTGTAAAGAAAAAGTCATCTAAACCTTCTTTAAGAAGTGATTCAATTCTGGCTAATCTGCCTGCTGATCCTTCTCTAATGGCAATATCTTGGATAGGTGTCCCAAAAGGAATATCTCCTGCACCACCCGGTATTACGCTTTCTTTTGGACCAACAATTAAGTGAGCTAATATCTCAGATCTAGTTGCACCTTCTTCAATACCGTACAAAGCTCTAAATTCAGGATCTTTAAGAGCACGCTTAAGATCTCTAATAAGTCTTTGATCTAATGCCGCAGCTTCGGCTTCAGCACGCCTTAGTAGTTGACGCTGGCCAATTGAAAGATTACCTTCAATCTTTTTAGACTGCATAAGGCTTTCTTTTAGTTTTCTAAGATATGGACGTGTAAAGAATCGACCTTCAAGCGGCTGAAGTATATCAATTTGCTCACCAACAGGTAAACGTGCCAAGTCTCTGGCACGTGTCACACCGGTAAGTCTTTCAGTAGCAGTCAAACCTTCAGCAACTAAATCGATATTTGCATCAATTAATTGTCTTAAATCTGTAACAGTAATGACACCTTTTCTTAGTCTAGCATTAATAGTATCTGAAGTAGCACTACTAATCTTGCCATAGTTTTTTAAGTCTTCAACAACTGAAGATAATGATTCTGCTTGTTCAGGTGAAATCTCATATGCAGGTTGAATTTTAGGTGTACCGGGTTCTCTTACACCTGTTGTAAGCTGTCCAGCAGATCCTACTTCTTGATCTGCTGTTGCAACTAGCTTTAACTTTCCCTTTTCTGCTAAATCTTGCGCAATACGACCAACTTCAGATTCCTTTGTTTTTTCTAGTATTTTTTTAGCAGATCCTTTTCCAGCCCATGTGTTTTTAGTAACTGCTACTAAGTTGTCAAATGCATCTATTCCTTTTGTAGCATCAATAACATCACGTGCTGCTTTATCAGCTGCCAAAGATTTTCTAAAAAGACGTCTACCTCTTTCATCTGCCAAAAGAGCATCAACAAAACTATCTAGCTTAGTTTTGTTTCCTTTTGGTGCATTTTTAAGAAGTGTTTTTATTTGTTCATCTGCTGAAGCAATAGCACCAACTGATCGAGCAATATCTTTTCTTCTTGCTCCACGACCAAATTTAAGATCTACCAATTCATCTAAAATTGAATCATCTTTAAAGATGCTTTTGTTTTCAAGCAAGACATCGTCAATTGTCTTTGATCCAGGCTGTTTTTTAAGTCTTTCCGCATATTTAGTTTTATCAAGACCTTCTTCTTTAAGAATCTTTAAAGCATCTTCAACAGTTTCAGCATCAGTGGTGTACATGACTGCTTGATAGTCATCAGCCAAGTTTCTGGCAATAACACCACGAACATCGCCAGCATCAAATTGTTTAGCAACAAAATTACCAAGAATGTGAGAATCTAGGAAATCCCTAGTGCCTATTCTAGCTCCAATCTTGCCGGCTTCTGATAGTTTTTCGCTTCTAGATAATCCTTCGTAAATGTTACCTAGGGCGCTATAAGCTTGACTTCCACTTTTACCTGCCACACCTAAAGCTTTTACAACATCAAGTGAGGGATCAAGAATGTCCCCAAGAAAACCACCAGCAATTGTAGCGTAGTAAAGAGGAGAACTTTCTTCTATTCCTGCTAGTCTAGCAGCCTCCTCTGCTTCGCCCATAAAGCCTCTATTCTCTGCTATGTTTAGTAGAATAGCACTTTCATAGCCTTTTGCTTTTCTTGCCTCTTCACGGGCTTCTTCAAGAGGTCCAAAATCATAAATTCCCTTGGTAACAGCACCAGCAACAACATTTGGAATTGTAAGCGTAGATCTGAGAAGCCAGTTGGCACCAGTTTCTGTTTGTGTTCCATAGGGAGATTCAGAAGTAATAATCCCTTGCTTCTCAAATTTCTCAGGATCAGCAATGACTTCGACCTTTTTCTTAGGATCGAGATACCAAGGAATCTTGGCTTCTTCACCAAGTTCTAATCTTATCTGTCCCTCGCTCTTATCTACTTGCTTTTCACTAACAGGCTTTCCAAGTTCAGGTTGGATCTTTACTTGTTTTTCATAAACAGACTTTGGTAATTCAGTTCCGTCAGCAAGAACAACGACTGTGGTCTTCTCACCTTTCTTTGATTCAATTGCACGAGCAACACGACGCTGTTCACGAGCATTAATAAACTGGACCTGCTCAGGTGTAAGATCGGGAACACCTTCACCTAATTGTACCTGACGAGAGAATGCTCTGATTAAAGGATCTCCGGAGCCAAGTGTTTCAGGCTGAAGATACTTTTCTTTGTCTTCTATTCTTGTCTGAATATCTTGTAAAACAGCAAAACCTTCTTCAATGGCTTGACGTTGTGCTTCTTTTCCAACGACACCTTGCTCTTTTAGTTTTGCAAGACGAGGCTCAACAATAAACTGACGGAAAGATTCAGAATCAGCCAGTCCTTCATCTAAACTTTCACCATAAGCATCAGCAAAAATCTCACCGATTGCTTTATAGTCGATACCACTGCTACCTTCTTGTTTGCCAATTGGTGTAACCTGAGGAGCAAGAGGTTCGGGTAACATTTGAGCACCCAAAAAAAGACCACCAAGTTCTTCACGTCTTTCTGCTGCTGTACCAAAGCCAAGTGGAGCAGGTTCTCTGTATGCTTCAATCTCAGCACGTGCTTGTTTTTCAGCTTCAGCTCTGTCTATGCCTTGTGCTTCAATTTGTCTGGTTCTTTCACGGATAAATTTAGTTTCCAGATCACGAAGCTGAATATCTGCTTCTTGGATATCAGCAGATCTTTCATCAACAATAGGAGCAGCAGGCTCCGGTGCCACGTCAGTTGCAAATATCTGTTCTAAATCTGCAGGTGTAAAGAGCTGAGAAACAGCAGACTGTGCTGCTTGTCCTCTTGGCATACCTTCAGCTTCAAGTTGCAGTGCCAGTTCTTTAATTCTTTTCTTTTGTTCTTCGTTGAAAGCCATTTATGTTACCTCAAGCTAGTGGTTCGGCGACGTCTGCTTCTAAGATGTCCTTTGCTACTAAATATTTATGTGCGTCGGACCGTTTTTGCGGATCATTTTGGAATGCTCTGCTTATTTCATCATAAGTCATTTTAAAAGATTGTTCCTTTCCGCGATTGACGTCGTATAGCTTATCAACTATAACATAATGTTCTGGTCTGTTTTCTTCTGGAAGATTAGTTTTTGCCAATCTTTGAAGTTTTTTCGGTGTTCTAGCAAGCTTAGTACCTTCTGAAACAACATCGAATTTGTATTTATCTTTTCTCTGTCTAGAAGAACTTTGTGGTGGTCCTGCCTCAACAGCTTCTATTTCTTGGCTTTGATCTACACCAACAGGAGCAGCCTCTCTAATTCTTTCTTTTAGATATTCCTTAACCATTTCAGTTTCACCACCGAAATGTCTTTCTGGGAAACGAATAGTTTTTGGTCTTTCGTCGCCTCGCTGAATAGTCATTCCCCTGAAATAACCACGGGCATCTTCTATAAGATCAGGAGCGGGAATGTAATCAGATCTATCCAAAATGTCTGGATTTCTAATAGCACTTGGCTCATCAAGTTCAATAGGAGGACCAACAGGAACAGGCGTTTCAGGAACACCGCCTAAACCAGCAGGACGAGGTTCAGGTTCAAATGCTCTTTCGTAAGGTGGTAGAGGTCTTCTTTCTGTTTCAACAGGAGGTAGTTCGCCTTCTGGCTTTGGTCTTTCAATATTGACGGATCTCACAGCTTCTTCGGCAAGCATTCTTTCTTCATCAGTCATAGGTTCCAAACCTAAATCTTCCATTCCGCCAGTAGGAGGAGGTGGTGGAACGACTTCAAAATCAGGTTCTCCCGCAGTAACAGAAGGAACGCGAGGAGGTTGAGCCATTCGGGGCTCAGCATCACGGAATCTTCTATCACGAAGAAGTAGTTCACCAGGTTCTCTTGGTGTAACTTCAGCTTGTAAATCTACAAGCGGCTGCATAGCAGTCTGAACAGCAGATTTTTGTGTTTCAATTTCTTCATTTAGACCAGCAAGCAAAGCCTCATTACGAGACATAGTTTCTCTGTCTGCTGCTTCTTCTGGTGTGATAAGAAGAATTACATCTTCTCTTGCTCTCTGTAAATCAGAAAGTTTCTTTTGTTCTTCTTCTACCTTTCTTTGTTGAGCTTGATAAGCAGGAACAAATTCTTCTATTCTTTCCTGTGCTAATTCTTGCTGAACGAAAGGAGCAGTTCTACGACGACGAGGTGCAAGACCAAACATGCCTCCACCTTGACCCATTACACCAACTTGTTCAGCAAAACCTTCTCTTGTTCTACGAAGAAGATTAGCATCTAGTCCGCTAGTAGCAGCTTGACGTTGGAGAAGTAGCTGTTCTAAGTCTCTATCAAGTGCTTCGATTTGTTGGTCAAGTGAAGGACCTGCAGGAACAGCAGTTGCTGGAGAAACACCAGCATCAGCAGCTGCGGCTTTTACGTCCTCTTCAGTGGCTTTACCAGCAAGATAATCATCTAAAATTCTGTCATAAACTTGCTTTGCTTTTGCACTTACACCACCAGAAGGTTCTGTAGTTGTTGTAAGAGAAATTGTTTTAGGTAGATTGGTTACAGGATCGATAATAGGCTCACCAAACATATCTCTCTGAATTACTTCTCTAGTAACAATTTTGCCAGCAGTTTGACGAGCCATTCTTTCAGAACCTTGAGCTGCGCGTAAAGCGATTGAATTTGCTGAATCAACTTCACCCTTTCCAGCTTTTAAAGCAGCTGCCTGAAGTTGCTTACGCTGATCCTGAAGTACTTTGATTTTATCATCGTAATAGTCTTTGCGCATTTTTGCAGAAGACAATTCCATTTTGAGCATGGCTGCTTCATTTTTCTGGATCTCTTCCCAAACTTGCCAACGAAGATCAGAATAAAGTGTAGCCCAACTTCTACCAGATGTTGTTTTACCAGTTGGTTGTCTAGGCTCTAAAACATAGACATTACGTCCATTCACATTGCGTATAGCCATTATTGCTCCTTATTTACTTTGTAAAGCTGTAAGAAATCTCATCATTTCAGGATTTTCTATAGCAAGTTCGTAATAACCTCTTGCTTCGTCTGGTGAAACATTAAGTTGCTGTGAAAGAGCCTGAACCTTTGCTGGTGATATATCTTTCTGTCCCTGAATAATAGCTTGCTTTGCTGATTCGGTAAATCCAGCCTCAATACCAGCACCAGCAACGGCACCAACAGCACCGACTAGTTCTCTTCGTCTTTCCTCAACAGCGGCTTCAAGAGCACGCATTTCGTCTTCTTCTCTCTGTCTTTCAGCAAGGTCGGCTTCAAGAATCTTCTGCCCGACACCTTGTTCTAGTTCCATTCTCTGCTGTTGAGCAGCCTGCGCCTGTGCTAATGCCTGTCCTCCACGAGCACTACCACCACCAGCAAGTAAAGCTTTCTGTTGCTGTTCTGCTTGTTTTGCAGCCACATCAGCAGTAGTTCTTAGCCTACCACCAATAGCGGCTTCTTCTTTTGCTGTAAGTCCAAGAAGACCTTGCTCTTCTCTTCGTTTTAGTTCTTCTAGTCGTCTTTTGTTTTCACGATTTAGTTTGCTTGGAAGAAGAGCAGGAAGGTTGCTTGCCGCTGTTCCTGCTGTTGCTGATAGGATTGCTAATGTTACTGGATCCATGAGAATCTCCTTTATGTAATTATATATAACTTAAAATTGTTTTTTTCGATAGATTATTATGTGTAGAAAACTTCTGCCTTAAATTGTCTTGCGCCTAAGTAACCTTCTTCTACTTTGGCATTAGCGTAAACTGAAAATTTATAGTGTCCTGCTGGAAGGTTTCTCAAAACAGCAGACCAACCAATCCAACGACGAAGACCTCTTTTGATTTCTGGATCTTCATCACCAGCAGGCGAAGGCTTACCAGTTGCTCCAAAAGGACTTACATTACCTGCTGCCGCTGGTGTAGTCATAGCAGCCTCCTCAAAAGAATAAGATCTGGTTTGCTCTACAAAGTTTAGATCATTATCATCGTTGAAAGTGTAAGCCAATTTTAGTGTAGTGTCCCAGAAGGCAGAGGTAGCAACCTCTTGTTCTGCTGAAACTGAGGTAGTTCCAAAAGTAATCAAAATGTCTGCTGTTCTTTCTAGATAGATAGCCGGTGAGGTTTCGTAAAGAGAAGTCCAAACAGGCAAAGTGTTATCATTTAGACGGGCTTTTTTGATTGTGTTAGTCCAATAGGCTCTATCAATCTGCTGATCTATTACCTGACCGCCAGTAGCAATTCCTGAAACAAAAGAATATTCATTAGTGATTGGTTGATAAT
>Ga0208645_1004215_pt1 | contig 10269 bp, 7 predicted proteins | sample VirMetDEL_Sep_01_FD_184519 | JGI IMG/M metagenome (GOLD analysis project Ga0208645, IMG submission 184519) | Aqueous microbial communities from the Delaware River and Bay under freshwater to marine salinity gradient to study organic matter... | ecosystem: Environmental > Aquatic > Marine >...
GTGATTTTGATAATCTTCTCTCCGAGCAAGTTCATCTAGGCGCAACTCGTTCTCGCCCGAAAGAGGGGGACTTGATCTATTTTGATTTAACTGTTCCAAATACAGCAGCTCAACGTCAAGGCACATTCATGGAAATCAACTTTGTTGAGCATGAAAGTATTTTCTATCAGGTTGGAAGTTTGCAAATGTATGAAATACGTTGTGAGGATTTCCGATACTCGCAGGAAAGATTTACTACAGGTATTCCTAATATTGATCAGAGCTTTAATCCAGATACAAGTGAAGTAAACTTTACTGGAGACGCAATGCCTGATTCAATCATTGCAGACAACCAAACCATTGAAGATGATGGCGTTACTGTTCTGGATCTAAGTGAAGATAGTCCATTTGGAGATTACAGCTAATGTTAGGCACACCATTCAACCATGACATTATTCGCAAATGTGTAATTGCTTTTGGAACTCTGTTTAATAATATCAAAATCAGACGTTCAGACGATACTTTAATTTCTATACCTATCACATATTCTAGCAAAGAAAAGTGGTATGCTCGTCTTACTGATCCCGATCTTGCACAGCAGATTATGACATCATTGCCTCGAATAAGCTACGATATGGTAGCTCTAAATTATGCAGCGGAACGTAAACTTGGAACAATGAGCAAATACTCTTCCATTAATATCAATGATGAGACTGGAAACACAAAATTGATGATGTATGAAGGTGTTCCGTATAATTTAAACTTTGAAATGGCCATTTATGGTAGAAATGCAGCGGATTGTTCAAAAATTATTGAGCAGATTTTACCATTCTTTACTCCAGAGTTTACGCTAACACTAAACAATGTAACTGAACATGAAATTGATGTTGATATACCGATTGTGCTTGATACAATTACAAGAGATGATGCGTATGAAGGAGACTTTGAGAGCGGAAGAACTTTAATATGGACTTTGAATTTTACCATGAAAACAATGCTATTTGGTCCAGTTACACCAAAAGGAATAATTAAAAAAGCCTACGTTGACTTCTTTATACCGAACAGCTTTATTAGATTTCATAGTGGTACACTTGCTCAAGCGTCTCTCAATACAAACCAATTATATCTTCAAGCAAATACAGCTTCAAGACTAGATGACATATACGCACAATCTGGATTTATTACGATCACAGGAGAAGGAACAGGCACAACAGGAATCACAGGAAATACGAGAAACATTATTTCATATGATGGCGATAAACAACTCATCGAAGTTAGCCCACCTTTCCTTGATACTCCTGATGCAAATTGGACATATCGTATTCAATACAGAGGAACAAGATCGCAAGGAATTGATCCAGATCAACTCGAAGCAATACCAACTGCTTCACGAATATACATTCAACCTGGATTGACATTAGCAGGAGATCCAACTTCAGACATCGCTCTATCAGTACCACTAAGTAGTATTGATGTTGATGATGATTGGGGATATGCTGCGAACAACACTCTACCAACAGAGGGAACTCGTCGCAATCTCATAACAGGTGTTGATGAGGATCTGTAATGGAAAATGAGGAAACGCAAATACCAGTAGTGGTCGAAAGTGAAGAAACCGACCCTGCGATGGATAGCATTTTGAGCGCGCTTGATATTCCGCGTGACACATACAAAGACTACAACAAAGTGCGCGATGCTCTTGTGACTGCTTTGGAGTCTGGTCGTATTGCGACTGCTGATGCGCTGACGCTTGCTCAAGCAATGGATCATCCACGAGCATATGAAGTGTTTGCTACGGTAATGAAGTCTACTGCTGAGGTTGCAGAAAAACTGATGGATCATCAAACAAAGATCAGAGAACTAACTGGTCAGAAAAACGAAACACCCAAAACCCAAACGACCAATAATATATTATTTACTGGATCGACGAAGCAGCTTCAACAGCTTCTCAAGGGAAAGATGGACGAGATTGATGTAACAACTGAGGTCGAAACCGATGAGTAGGAATAATGCCCATAACAAACTTTCGATTTGTTCAACCATATTCGGAAAATGCGTCTGATCCAACTTACCATGAGTGGCAACAAATAATAGAGGATGTTAATGGAAATCCAGACTTAAATAATCCGTTAGAAGCGTACGAAACGGCAGCTAATGTCTGGTTGAATTGCACAGAAGATCAACTCGTTGAAATAGAATATATGTGTCAGGAGTCATTGACTGTCATTGACAATCTCACAGGTATTTCTATACCACCAACGCAAAATGAGATACTTTTGTGTGTAGCAGATAACGAGAGCAGATGTTTTGGTATTGATGTGTTTCATCCAGAACCGAATGGATGGATAATGGTGCGTGCATGTGAAGGCACATCATGTTCAAGTTGGACAACGACATCCATTCCTGAACCTGGATTTGGGATGATGATCACAGCAGGATTAATCATGCTAGGCGTGTTAGGGAAATTAAATGGCAACAGAAGAAGATGGCTATCAAGGTAATCCCCTACTAAAAAGAGTGGGTGTCAACCACGAATACACCCCAGACGAAATCAAAGAGTATGTGAAGTGTGCAAAAGATCCGATCTATTTCGTTCGCAACTATGTCAAGATTGTCAGTCTGGATGAAGGTCTGATTCCTTTCGAGATGTATGACTTCCAAGAGAAGATCATCCGAACGATCCATGACAATAGATTTACTATCGGTAAGCTCCCGCGCCAAACAGGAAAGACAACAACAGTCGTTGCATATTTCCTACACTATACGTTATTCAACGACAATGTGAACTGTGCTATTCTGGCTAACAAAGGGCAGCTTGCGCGTGACATCCTTGCTCGCTATCAGCTCGCATACGAAAACCTTCCGTTCTTTTTACAGCAGGGTGTTCTTGCCTGGAACAAGGGATCTATCGAACTGGAGAACGGGTCAAAAATCATTGCAGCATCCACCTCCTCCTCCGCTATTCGAGGTGGATCGTTCAACATGCTGCTGCTGGACGAGTTCGCATTCGTTCCCAGACACATCGCTGAAGAGTTCTTCGCATCCACATATCCGACCATCTCTTCTGGTAAGACCACCAAGATGGTGATCATCTCTACCCCTTGTGGTATGAATCACTTCTACAGAATGTGGATGGACGCAAACGAGGGAAAGTCGGAATACGTTCCGGTCGAGGTACATTGGTCCGAAGTTCCGGGGAGAGATGAGGAGTGGAAAGAGTCCACAATCCGCAACACCTCCAAGGAGCAGTTCGCGCAGGAGTTTGAGTGCGAGTTCGTCGGTTCTCAGAACACGCTGATTAACGCAACAAAGCTCAAAGCGATGCCATTTTCTGACCCTATCTCAACAGCAGGGCAACTTGATGTGTATCGAAACCCAGAGCCAGATCATATCTACACGATCACTGTTGATGTTAGTCACGGAGAGGGATTGGACTTCTCTACGTTTTCGGTTATTGACTCTGGGCAGTTCCCATATCGCGTAGTGGCTAAGTATCGGTCAAGTACGATTTCACCGCTTGAATATCCTACGGTCATACAGAATGTGGCTAAAACTTACAACGATGCGTGGGTGTTAGTTGAGATCAATGACATCGGGCAGCAGGTTGCAACCATTCTTCACGAGGATTTGGAATATGATCACTTGCTCTATGTCACTACACGGGGACGAGCAGGGCAGGGATTAGGAACAGGATTTGGAGCAGGATCGCTTCAGTTTGGTATCAAGACGAGCAAGAAGGTCAAGCAAATTGGATGTGCCAATCTAAAAAACTTGATCGAAGCAGATCGACTAATCGTGGAAGACTTTGACACGATCTGTGAAATGACCAGTTTCATCGCCAAGGGATACAGCTACGAAGCTGAACCAGGGCATCACGACGATCTGGTGATGAATCTGGTGCTATTTGCGTGGTGTACGACGGAGCCATATTTCAAGGATGTGACGAATATAGACACTCATAAGAAGATGGTACTAGAGAAGCTGAAGCGTGAAGAACTGAGAGAGAAGGAAAATGAAGAACGAGAACTAGAGCATTTGATTCCTTTCGGGATTATTGATTCGGGAGATCCAGATGCAGATAAATACAGAGTAGCACGAGTTGGGAGTGATTCGTGGATCTGGGCTGGTGATGATGATTGGTAAATGAAAATCGGTGATTGTATAAATATCTCCCAGAAGAGCAGCCCAGACAGTTATGGGCACAATTTACGAAGGAGAGATAGATATGGCCTTCCAGATTTCACCGGGCGTACAGGTCAAAGAAGTTGATCTTAGTACGATTATTCCGGCCGTCGCTACTACAGAGGGAGCTTTCGTTGGAACATTTTCATGGGGTCCAGTTGATCAGATTGCTTTAATCAACTCACAAACATCTCTTGTTAGTCGTTTCGGTAAGCCTACCTCCGAAAATTTTACACATTGGTTTACGGCATCTAATTTTCTTGATTATGGAAATTCTCTAAAAATTATTCGTGTTGTTGATAGCGACACTGCTGTAAATTCTTCAAGCTCAGGTGGAACAATACTAATAAAAAATGAAAGCAATTATGAGAATACTCCAATTAATTCAGGGGGTCATTGGATCGCAAAATATCCAGGCGCTATGGGAAATGCTCTCCGTGTTTCGATTTGTGATTCAGTTGCCGGTCAATTTAGTAACACACTATCAGGTTTTTCTGCGAATGTAGTGCAAGGCGAGCGAGAGGTTACTTTCATTGAAGGCTCAACTCATTCAAATGAATTTGCTGTGGGAGACATCATTTCATTCGTAGCAACAGAAGATGCCCCCGAAGATGACTTTGCCGCGACAGTAGATAGTGATGGTAGGACAGGTTTATCTGCCATTCTTCCATCTGGAACATACAAGATTGTTTCAAAACCAGCTACCGGCGGAAATACCATTACAGTAGATAGAGATTTTCCTGTTGGTGCAGAAAATATGCTCATCTCAAGAAAGTGGGAGTTTTATGACAATTTCGATGTAGCGCCTGGCACATCAGAATACGCTGATAGTAGAAGTGCGTCATTGGATGAGTTTCATATTGCAATTTCAGATAGAACTGGGCAAATTACTGGAGTAAAAGGAACAGTTCTGGAAGTTTTCTCAAATGTTTCTAAAGCAGCAGACGCTAAAAATTCTGATGGTACAACAAACTACTACAAAGATATAATTAACAATCAGAGTCAATGGATTTGGGCTGGTGAAGACATTACTGGCACTAGCGTTAGTTCTGATGTTGCTAATAAGTATGCGCTTGGGGATACTATAGTACCAGGACAAGTCAAATCTTTTGTTCAGATTTCTGAGTTTAACCTTAACTCAGAAGGAATAATTCCACTTGTTTCTGATTTGAGAGGTGGAGCAAATGGAAACGCAACAACTCCAGGTCCTTTTCAACTCGGATATGACATGTTCAATAATCCAGAAGAAATTGACATTTCATTAGTGTTATGTGGACCACATGATGGAACAATTTCTCGATATATTATTGACAATCTTGTTGAATCTCGAAAAGACTGTGTTGCCTTTCTTTCTCCACAGCAAACAGATTGTGTGAATGTTCCTAATCTTGACACAGTAACAACAAACATCAAGAACTACAGAAACACTACAGATGGAATCAACGGTAGAAGTTCTTCCTACGCAGTCATGGACTCTGGATGGAAGTATCAATACGATAAGTTCAATGATGTATATCGCTGGGTTCCGCTTAACGCAGACATCGCAGGTCTTTGTGTGAACACTGACAATGTTCGAGATCCGTGGTTCAGCCCTGCTGGTCTGAATCGAGGGCAGCTCAAGAATGTTGTCAAGCTCGCATGGAATCCTCGACGCACACATCGTGATGAGCTTTATAAGAATGGAATCAACCCAGTCGTGACCTTGCCAGGGCAGGGAACTGTCCTGTTTGGTGACAAAACTCTTCAGTCCAAGCCGAGTGCATTTGATCGAATCAATGTGCGACGCTTGTTCATCGTTCTTGAAAAGGCTATTGCGACAGCAGCCAAATATACACTGTTTGAGTTCAACGATGAATTTACGCGGGCACAATTCCGAAATCTTGTAGAGCCATTCCTTCGTGATGTTCAAGGCCGCCGAGGCATCTATGACTTCCGTGTTGTTTGCGATACAACAAACAACACACCAGAGGTCATTGATCGCAATGAGTTTGTTGGGGACATTTACATCAAGCCAGCTCGCTCGATCAACTTCATCACGTTAAACTTTATTGCAACTCGAACTGGAGTTAACTTTGACGAGATTGTCGGTCAGTTCTAAAGTAAGGAGTCACTAAGATGGCATTTAATATCAACGATATTCGAGCCCAGCTAACTGGCGGTGGTGCGCGGTCTAATCTGTTTCAGGTTGAGATTCCACTTCCTGCTGGAGTCGCTGGCGATGATGCCGCGGCAGCGTCACAGAAGCTCACATTCACTTGTCGAACTTCTGCGATGCCTGGTGCGACGATCACCATGATTCCGGTTTCATACTTCGGTCGAGAAGTAAAGTTTGCTGGATCGAGAACTTTTGAGGAGTGGAGCGTACAAATTATCAACGACGAGGATTTTCTTGTTTATGATGCAATCAACGCATGGATGAACAACATTAATTCCCATGAAGGTAATTTGCGTTTAAGTGGATCAAGTCCGCTGACATATCAAGCCTCGGCTGATGTTGTTCAGTATGGAAAACAAGGAAATGAGATCAAGCGAATCAAGTTGGTCAATCTCTGGCCCACAAGTGTTCAGGCAATCGACCTCTCTTGGGATGCTGTCGATGCTCTACAAGAGTTCACAGTAACTTGGGCATTCGACTACTGGACAAACGAGGGCGTTACTTCGTAATCCAGATCAGTTCTCTTTACGATCAAGAGGGCGCGGATACCTTGTCCAGTGAGGCGGGCCCGCGCCCTCTTTTTCGTTGAGAGCAAGTATAAATATATGAAGATGCGATCACTTGGGAGTCACAGATGCCTATCAACTTTTTCGGTTTTGAAATTACCAGTAAGAAGGAGCGCGAAGAGCGCGAACAACAGAACCTTCTTGCCTTCACCGCGCCAGAAGAACAGGAAGAGGCGGTAGATGTATCACCTATTGGTGGATACGGTGGCGGTGGTCAATATGGAATCGCGATTGACATTGACGGATCAATCAAAGATGATAACCAACTTATCACAATGTATCGCACAATGGCAGTTTATCCTGAAGTTGATTATGCCATCGACGACATTGTGAATGAAGCTGTGATTGATCAAGACGATGACTTCTGCGTCAGTCTCAATCTTGATCGAAGTGAGATCAGCGCACCATTGAAGAAGAAGATTATCGACGAGTTTGAGAATGTGCTTGAACTTTTAGACTTCAAGCTAAAAGCGTATGACATCTTTCGACGATGGTACGTTGATGGTAGAGTATATTATCACATCATCATCGACAAGACCAGCCCAAAGTCAGGCATTCAAGAGCTTCGATACATTGATCCACGAAAAATCAAGAAGATCAAAGAGAAGCCAAAGCCAGCAAATCAAGTTGCGACCAAAGACAAGCCTCCGGTTGTGATTCCTCCGAAAGAATACTACATCTACAATCAAAAAGGATTGGATGCAAAAAACAGCACACCCATTCCGATTGCTCCTGATGCTATTGCGTACAACGGATCTGGTTTGGTAGATGCATCACGAAAGCGTGTTATTTCAAATCTACAGAAAGCAGTTCGCCCGTGGAATCAGCTCAAGATGCTTGAGGATGCTGTGGTGATCTATCGCATCTCTCGTGCGCCAGAGCGTCGAGTGTTCTATGTTGACGTTGGAAATCTACCAAAAGGTAAAGCAGAAGCATATCTCAAAGACATCATGGTTCGCTTCAAGAATAAGGTAACATACAACGCAGAGACAGGTGCAGTTGAGGATGCTCGTCATCATCGCACAATGCTAGAGGACTTTTGGCTGCCACGAAGAGAAGGTGGAAAGGGAACAGAAGTCAGCACACTAGCAGGTGGGCAGAATCTTGGAGAGATCGAGGATATTCTATATTTCCGCCGTAAGCTCTATCAGGCTATGAATGTTCCCCGAACACGCATGGAATCTGAAGCTGGATTCTCCATTGGGCGAGACACAGAGATCACACGAGATGAAGTGAAATTTGGAAAATTCGTACAGAGACTCCGAAATCGCTTTGCCTTATTATTCCACGATCTACTAGAAAAACAACTGATTCTAAAAAATATCATTACCGCTGATGACTGGAAGAATATCAAGAAGGACATGCGATTCAACTGGCAACAAGATACGCACTTCATGGAACTTCAGCAGATAGAATCACTACGTTCACGAATTGAAATTCTGGATAACATTGACGGTCATGTCGGAACATACATATCTAAGCTATGGGTTCAGAAGAATATTCTTCGACAGACTGACGAAGAGATCAAAGAAATCGCAGATCAAATCAAAAAGGAAGAGAATGCTGGAGAAACAACAGTTACTCCTGCTGGACCTGACATTGAACTGCCACCAGAAGAACCTCCAGCTCCCCAACAGAATCCAGAAGAAGATAATACACTAACACAATGAGATGAAAATGAAATCATTTAAGGAAAAGTACGAGGTCGAAGTCCAAGAAGAGGAATTTGAGACTCTTGATGTAGACTCAACCATATCTGATGATTTTGATTCTATCGTTGGTAAATCTGTGTCTGCTCCTGTTCAGCAGGTTAATGAACAAGTATCGGTACAGGTTGAAAGAAGAGGCCCAGCAGGATTACCTGGGCTACCTGGCCCTCAAGGCGAGCGTGGATTTATCGGTGAGCAAGGGCCTATCGGAGAACAAGGATTACAAGGTGTTCGGGGTGAAACAGGTCCGCAAGGCGAGCGTGGAGAAAGAGGAGAGCGCGGACCAAAAGGGGATCAAGGGCTTCAGGGTTTGTCGGGAGCGCCTGGGCGAGATGGAGAACCGGGACCAAAGGGAGACAAAGGCGATCCCGGTACACAAGGTCCGCAGGGAGTAGCAGGACCGCAAGGCCCAGCTGGCCAGCCAGGAGCAAAAGGTCCGCAAGGGCCAAAGGGTGATCAAGGCATTCAAGGAAAAGAAGGTCGCCAAGGAAAACAAGGGCCAAAAGGAGCGACAGGTCCAAAAGGTGATCGCGGAGAAAAAGGTGACATCGGACCTGCGGGCCCGGCGGGACCAGCAGGCGTTACACCTACCATAAACGAAGAAGCCATACGATCAAATCTTGAACGCAAATTCAATGAATACAAAACGCTAGTCAATCGAAGTCTCGCATCACAGGGTGGTGGTGGTTCTACACGAATACTCGACAACGATGATGTTGTGTATTCTCCCATATCCAGTCAAACTGATAATGGAGTATTAGCCTTCAGTAGTGGTGTAAGTAAGTTCACATCCAAGACATTCCCAGAGTTCATGTCTGGTGGATTAATCGACTATATCACGTTCGACACCACATCCACACACGCCGTCACTCAAGGGCAGATGACATGGAACGCAGACGAAGAAACTCTTGATGTTGGATTGAACGGCGCTGTGCTTCAAATGGGGCAAGAAATCCACTATCATGTCAGAAACGATAGTGGAGTGGATATTGATAACGGTGATGCTGTTATGGTAACAGGCACACTTGGTGCATCTGGGCGACTGTTGGTTGCAAAAGCTGTTGCTGATGGATCAATACCCTCAAAATACTTTATCGGTGTCGCAACAGAAGACATACCTAATGGTGAAGACGGAAAGGTCACTCACTTTGGTAAAGTAAGACATTTTAACACATCGGTATTTAATGAAGGTGACATTCTATATCCTGATCCAGCCACTCCAGGCGGATGGGTGGATGCTGAACCTGACGCCCCAAACTGGAGACTTCCCGTTGCGTTCGTAATTAACAAAAAGAACAATGGAACTATATTCGTTCGTGCTACCAACAACTATAGACTAGAAGACCTAGAAAATATTTATATAGATCATGTTGGCAATCTTCAAGAAAATGATACAATCAAATGGTCAGCAGCAAATCTGAGATGGGAAATTGACAGACACGATCACATAAGAACAGTAACAGCAGATGAAAATGTAGCACTCACAGATGGTACAATATTGGTAGATGCAACTTCTGGAGATGTGACACTAACATTACCTACTGCTTTAAATGCAGAGTCCATGATCTACAATTTCAAGAAAATAGATGCCTCAGCAAATCAAATGATTGTAGATGGAAATGGATCTGAGACGATTGATGGAGCCCTAAATAAAAGCATCACAACTCAATGGGAATCA
>Ga0208645_1004216_pt1 | contig 10269 bp, 8 predicted proteins | sample VirMetDEL_Sep_01_FD_184519 | JGI IMG/M metagenome (GOLD analysis project Ga0208645, IMG submission 184519) | Aqueous microbial communities from the Delaware River and Bay under freshwater to marine salinity gradient to study organic matter... | ecosystem: Environmental > Aquatic > Marine >...
AGCCATTGGTGAGCGGCCAGGGTGGGGGCGATGGCTTCGATTTCGGTGGGTTCGCCGATGATGAGCAGCAGGCGGGTTTTGTGGCGCCAGAAGAGGCCGTAGTGCTCGCGTAGGTGCTCGCGCACTTCTAAGAGGTGAGTAGTCGGTGAGTGAGGCAAAACTATCTGTGAGTCCGCCGGGGGATAGACCTTACCCACACGTCCCTGCTCGCGGTGGTTTTGACGTTTGAGATGCGCTAACCACCGTGGTGCCAGAACACCGCCCATTGCGATGGCGATGATCAGTAGAAAAACCAACAGTTTGTGGTGATTCTCAGCTAGCCCGATCTGATCGCCAAAACGCCAGATCACCCAGCCCAGAGCGGCTACCAGCAGAATGACCCAAACTGCTGCCCCCGCACGGCGCCATGAATTACTCCAAACTTTCATGCCAACTCTCCCGTGACAACAGTGCTCATCCAGTGCTGCGATTCTTCTCGTGCCAATACCAACAAAGGCTCGCGCTGATGCCGGACAATTTCCACACACAGCGCAGCTACTAGCCAGTGACCGAACGGGCCAGATAGCCCGCACAGACTTTCCTGAATCCACCGCTGCTCCACGTTGAGCGAAGCACCATGGGCGCCTGCTACAGCAAGCATTTTTCCGGTCAGTGGCTGCCAGTCGGCGGCGTCGGCCAACATGCCGGTTGCCCGGCAAGCGCTCACTTGGGTTTGCAGAAACAACGGTAATTCGCTGTCCAATACATCGATATCCAATGGCATTGGCCGCAACAAACCAGCGGTGATCGGTAGCTCCAAGGCGATTGCCAGGCTGTCCGGGCATAGCAGCAAAGCGGCAAGCCCGTCGGAGTAAGAGTCTTCACCGTGAACCTGAAGCACCAGGATCAAGTCGATGACTGCGGTGGCGGCCTTCAACGTTTCATCGATCCACCGGTACGACAATTCGCTAATCAATGTGACCGTTACGGGTAGCGGCAGCCTCATCGTGATGACCAAGCTCTGCTGCCAGGTATCGCGCAAGGCTTCGTATTCGCGGGGATCGGCATCGCTCAGCAGGGTGACCCGGAGTTCCCGCCCCGTCGGCAACGCATGCAGTGCCGGCACCAATGCCTGAATCAACATCTGCAGTCCGGCTTGAGTACGTTCCGGCCCTACAGGCAAAGCCGCAATACGCCGCGCTTGCCCTGTGCGGGGAAGCAAATCAAAGGAACCCTGAGTTAATACACTCGCAGACACCTGATCAGGCAGCAGCACACAACTGGCAGACACTGCCAAGTAGCGCTGCGCCCAAGCCTGCCAGGAACGCTGCACACTTTGCGCCTCCTCCTCCAGAAACTGGCAATGGCTCAACGCAGTCCCATAGGCATAGGCACGCGCAGCGAACGCCAGGATCCAGACCACCAGTGGCGAAGCGGACAATGCCCAAATGTTGAGCGTACTCAGTAACGGCATCCGTTCGGAGGTATGCAGCAAAAACAGCAGCACGCAGACCAGTACCGCTATGAGTGCAGCCAATAGCCAACGACCCGGCACAGGCGGTTTTGGAGCTTCCGCTACATGAGGTGCCTGACGATCCCAGCCCATGACTAACCCACCCCGCAATCGAGAGCGCTGGAAATCACCTGGCAATCGCACTCGCAGCGGCAGCCGTTGATCACCATCGCCCGATCACCCTCAGACCAGTCCGGGCAGCCATCGACAATCAGGTTGACGCCATGCCCCGGCAGCGGGCAACGAACCTCGTCTCCGACCAGTGCTACTCGCTTGCCATTTACGATCATCGTGGATGAGGCTGATATCACTTCTCCACCATGGGTGGTTTTATCACCCAATAAAACAAATCCCTGGGACATAAATAAAACAATCCAAAACTCGCCCATTGAAAAACAGGCTTCCATAAAAACGATCAGAACATTCGTTAGAGAAATGATCTCGACCAATAAAAACTACTCCCCCCAAAAACGCACTACCTTTTAGCTGGCCAGCGCCCAAGCGCTACGTAAACTTTCGCGGACAATTCAGCTCACCGCTGTCAGCATCTAATGCACTCCCAAGAGTCAACGTGTCGAGAACAAAAGAAAAAGGTAAGTCGATAATAGCTAACGGAATAATCAGTCCATTACTCCCCTTGATCAGTGTCCAATCAGTCGCCGCATGAAAGTCCAGCTGAACGCCTTGATAAGGGCAAATCGGGCCATTCATAACTGCCGCCCCTATTGCCGCACAGCCCGAATGCAGTCCGGCAAAAAGTCCTAAAACCCCGAACTTTAAGCGCTTCGCACAGCCACTACCCAGACTAACCCCGGCAATATTTTTAAAGCGAGACTGGCCAGCACCCGCAATTAAACTCAAATAAATCATCGCAACCACCCAATACAAGTACATGACTAGGCTTTATCTAAGACTCACGTCATCCGACATCCGGAATAAAACATAAAGAGTTAACGGTAAGGCCTGAGCAGAAGGAAACATGCGATTCATCGAACCTTCTCCGCAGTCAGGCGAATGGATTGCAGCTTCTTGAAGCTTGGGTCACGACCATCAGCCACCACGCTGCCATCGGGGTAGGTGTAGCGGGTATAGTTACCCTCCTTTTTCACCTTCGGCCCCACTGAATAAAGCACGTAGTCGGCATGCAGCACGGGCTCGAACACCACCTGCCGGGCATTTTTGGCGCGGTAATACAAATAAATCTCACCCTCGCCGAATAACCTAGCGAGTTTTTCGTGTCCGCCAAGGAAGTGTTCGCTAACCCTGGGGTAGTAGTCCTTCCTGATCAGCAGATCGCCGCTGACTTCTATCGTCGGCTGAAAAGCAGAACGTCGTTGTGGCAGATGCTGATCGAACATCACGATCACCCCGCCCCCAGGGCCCGCTTTAACATTCTCGCCAAAGTGCGTTGTATTGGCGTAGGTAACGCCAAAAGTCACATTGCTCAGTTGCCACTGGCATCGGCTACCACCATTGATGGGCAACTTGGCCTCATACAGGTCGCTCTGCCCCTGCTGTTGCGGTTGAACCGTAGTGGACAAGTAACCGTCCTCTTCATAAGTGGTCCAGTCTGGCCCGGAGCGTTTGATCGGGCATTTCTCCGAGCGGTACATCACCTGCAAGGGTTCCGCCGCGAGGTTCTGCGGGACCTTCACCACGATGCTGACTTGCTCTCCACCCGGTGGCGGTGCCAAGGTCTGGTTCTGGGCGCAACCGCTGAGGTTGAGCAGCAACAACAAAGCAGCGCTTGTTTGGGTGACGCGCTGCATATGCACGGAGGCATGTTCCATCCATAGCGCTGTCATTGTGATTGCCCCAGACGAATGGATTGCAGCTTCTTGAAGTTTGGGTCACTGCCACCAACCACAACACTGCCGTCAGAATAGGTGAAGATGTTGCGATTACCCTCTTTTTTCACCTTCGGCCCTACCGAATAAACGACGTAGTCAGCATGTAGCAGAGGCTCGAAAACCACCTTTCGCGTCGTTGGAGCTCGATAATACGAATACATTTCACCCTGTCCGACTATCCAAGCGAGCTTTTCATGTCGGCCCAGAAACTGTTCGTTTACCCAAGGGTAGTAATCCTTACGGATCAGCAAGTCGCCACTGACCTCTATCGTCGGCTCAAAAGCAGAACGTTGTTGTGGCAGATGCTGATCGAACATCACGATCACCCCGCCCCCAGGGCCCGCTTTAACATTCTCGCCAAAGTGCGTTGTATTGGCGTAGGTAACGCCAAAAGTCACATTGCTCAGTTGCCACTGGCATCGGCTACCACCATTGATGGGCAACTTGGCCTCATACAGGTCGCTCTGCCCCTGCTGTTGCGGTTGAACCGTAGTGGACAAGTAACCGTCCTCTTCATAAGTGGTCCAGTCTGGCCCGGAGCGTTTGATCGAGCATTTTTCCGAGCGGTACATCACCTGCATGGGTTCCGCCGCGAGGCTCTGCGGGACCTTCACCACGATGCTGACCTGCTCTCCACCCGGTGGCGGTGCCAAGGTCTGGTTCTGGGCGCAACCGTTTAGGCTGAGCAACAGCAACAAAGCGCCGCTCATGGGGCTTAGGCGAGCATTCATAGGCTGTGTTCCTCCGTGATCGCTGGCAGTGCGTCGGGAAACTCGACGGTTATCGCATCTGGGTAACGGGAGGGAATGGGTTGGCTGTCCCCCCCAATTTCCTCGACTACGTGATAGTTCACGTGTTGCACTGGCCCCTGCGCAGGGTGGATCAGAATGTTCATGGTTTTATGTCTTCCCTTATGGCTAGTGTGTTGGGTGGGCTGTTGCGCCCCGGATGCGTAGATTCAGGCCTGGGTGATCTCGATCATCACGCCAAATTCGCGCTCGCGGCAGAAGCGCTGCAGGGCTTCAGGACCGCCTTCCAGGTCTTGAGTCATGCGCAAGGCCATGGGTAACAACTTCTGCAAGGCAAGGAACTGCTCGTTGCGGTGTTTTTCCGCTTCGGGGACGCCCCCCCCATGCATCTGCGTCTCGAACTTCGCCCGTTGCGCCTTGCGCTCCAGTGGCCGGTCGGGATCGCTCAACTCCAGCAACTGGTTGTGCAAGAAGGGTAAGTAGGCAGCGACCATCGAGTGATCCATCGGGTTACTGCGGAGAGTGCTGCGTTCAGGATTGGTGTGTGACGGAAAGAACCGAGTCAGACTTTCCCGGCTCATCGAGCGAATGAGGGTCTTCTGCTCTTCACGGGCGAAGCGGCTGAACTCATCGTTCAGACTGGGCACCAGATAGAGGCGGGTTCGGTGTGGCAAACGCTTAAGAATGGTGGTGTGGTAAGGCGCGCCCAGGCCTTCTCTACTCCGCTCGGCGGGGTTATTTGAGGCCCGTGACTCCACATGCTGGTCGGCACGGTAGAACATGGCGATTTGGCCGTGATGCCAGTAGGGGTCGCCAAAGCGCACCAGTTTGCCGGCCACCAGTTCACCCACGGACCATATATAGCCCAGGTCGTGGCCCAGCGGCCCCAGGGCATCGTAAAGCCAGTTATCCAGTTCCGCCTCGGGTGGCACGCTGGTGATGGTGTCGGCGTCGTTGACATGGCGAAAGTGGGTCACCGTGTCAAGGCGCACCAACGCCTTGGCTGTGAAGGTACGGGGCATGCCGTAGGTGTAGAGCAGAGGATTGCGATCTTTCAGCTCTGCGGAGTGGATCAGTGCCAATGCGCCACCCAAGCTATGGCCGCAAATAAATAACGCCCTCTCCTCCAACGCATCCTTCATGTCATTGAAATCTTTTGGAAATAACTTCTTAGCCACCTCAAATGCGTTCAAAAACCCATAATGCACACTGCCGACATCAGTCAAAGGCGTACACGCAGACTTCAAGTCACAGCCGCTGCCATCGGCCGGCATCGGGCGGTACAGCACATCCGTCAGCCAGTCCTTGGGTTCCTGTGTCCCGCGCCAGGCCACAACCACTTGTGTCTGGTTGATGCAATAGAACAACTGGGTGTTTTCGATGATGAGCCGCGGAATCTCGGAGGCACCCGACGGTCGCTTGGCCTCCAGCGAATCCAGCATAACCGCCGTGGTGTAGCGTTGGTTGAAGGGGACGTCTACCACCAGTGCTGGCAGACGCGTCCCTCCAGAGTCAATCATCACCGGCGTGCGCGACAGGTCCAGGCACTGACGTAAAAAGAACTCCTCCACCGAGCCTGAGACGGTACTGGGATCGGTGCCCGGTCGTTGCTTCAAGATGTTCTGGGCGACAATGCTGTAGGACAGGTTAGCCATCAGCCCAAGGTTATAGGCATTGGCCATGCTGTATTCGGGTTGGTGATGCAGCACCAACGACCAGGCGCGGAAGGGGCAAACTTCCAACACGTGGCGGTGATTCAGCGCTTCGTACTCAACGGTGAAACCGCTGAATGCTGTGTCCGGGAAGTGAAAGGCCGGAGGCCGCTTCGGGTCCTCCAAAGGCGGATCAAGGGTCGGTAATCGGTCGCATAACTGACCGATACGCAGGTAGTGGTAGCGGTGACCTGCCGCGAGTGCCTGCTTCTCGACGGGCGAGAAACCCGAACGCTGCGGGCCATACAATGGGGTGCAGTTGCCGATTACAGGCCGATGCGGTTCGGCACGCAGGGCACGCAAGCGACGGGTTAGCAGCAACTCGGCAAAAGGATCGGCCTGCACCTTCAGGGTGATGGGGATGGGGTGCAGCCCCTCGATACGAATCACGCCCTGAGCATCGCTGAGCCCGGAGCATTCGGGGAAGCACCTCTGTCGGATGGCGTCGTTGATCGCCTGATAAGGCATATTCGCCAGGGGGGCCCCCTGCTCGTCCACCAACTGGAATTCAATCCAATGCTGTTTCTGTTTACCGCCAGTAAACTCCTTGCGCGAATTGAGCGTATCCGTGCGGTGCAAGGAATCATTCATTTATCAACATCTCCTGTGCCATCCTGACTCGATGGATCAGTGTTACGGTTGCCACCGCACGAAGGAATGATCTGGCTTCCATCGGCCAGCCGGATGTACTGAAGATATTCCATGACTCCGGTCGCGGTTTTATTGACACAGAAGACGGCGTCGTAACTATCAGTAGAGCGATATGCATTACGCAGACTGAATATATAAGTTTGATTAACTTCAAGCAGCAGAGGGCGGGCTTTGATTTTGTAGTTGTCGTACTCGTACCCCTCAGGCACGGTGCCTAAAACGATACAGGCACCTGGACTCAGCTCCAATGGTTTAAATCCCGGCAAAAGGGACGCCCCCCAAGTAGGAGGGTTTCGTGTATAGCTTTCTGTTAATGATACGCGGCTCACTGCAAAGACGCCCTTAGCATTGCTAGGCACGCAAATAGCCGGTTTACCATTAACCGAAACCACATCCCCAGCCTCTCTGCGGCCATATGATGCAGCGTAAACACTTTCGACTACTAACCATGGCAAGCTGAGCGTTAAAAACAGTGCAAATTTCATACGACCCTCCTTTTCAACTTGGAAGATGTTTTTTGTCGGCTGGTTTTTTAAGAAACGACTCGAGTGTCGACGCAAGAAGCGCTGGACTTTTGGTGAAGTTGCGCTCATTCCACACACCGTGCGGATTACCCACCACACAAATCAAATAGTAATCCGAGATGATTTCACCTTGCTGCTCCATGTTGTAGTCCGACAAGACGCTCTGTTCTGTCAGAGCATAGCGATAAGCAGGTGCGCCACGACTTGTAACCACCAACCCCATTCGCTTTACCGGATAACCCAACTGGTACTGCCATACATGGGTCATCTCATGTATAAATAGCGCTTTATCTCGATCATCATCAGTAGCGGAAAAATCATTCCTATAGTACCCAGTACTTGAAGGGTAATACATATTACCGTTAGGAGTTGCAGCCGTATTCTGCCGCCCCACGAACCCCCACCACCCAGCGTGATGCACCTCAACTTTTGTGTAATCAATAGCATCCTTAAAGATTGTTCCTGCCATGGCAATTTCCCCAAGCGTCAAAGAGCGCTTCTTGCCTCTAGGTAGAGAAACCTCCTTTATCGAGCTACCTATTGCTACCTCGTTAGTTGATACATCACTTGACGTAAGATCAATGACCATTGGGGTTTTAATGCTTTCCGCAGCGCAGCAGAAAGCCCCGAAATCATCCGTAAGAAAAAGTTCTATTTGCGTGATCCGTGTCGGCTCCTGAGTTTCGAAGCGCTGGGTAAAACCCTGCGCACCTGTCACTCCCTCAAATACATGTCCGTCTGCCAGAGTGACCGAATATTTAAAGTTACTTACAAGCTCGCCATCAGGCCCGATCAAGCGAAGCTGTTCGTCATAGCGTGTTACTGATTCTGGTAATTCAATTTTCAGGTCTCCGGGCAATAAGGTATGAACGCTCATCGTCTGCCCATGCTTATCGGTCACTCCATTGAATACCTCACCTTGTTGGGTGGTTATCCGGTAGCGACTAAATGGCAGTGGTGTCTCCGTGTCGTCTTTCAAGGTATAGCCGCCGGAGTAACCCGCCGGCAACAGTGACGCCGGTGTATTGAGGCTGGCGCTGCCAAACTTTTGCACATGGTTAGCTTTTAGATAAATATTGCCTGGCGCCCCTAGCTCTATATCACCGCCCTTTAAACGGATATAGGCACCGCCACAGTTGAGCACCAGTTCTTGCGGGGCGTTGATTTCTATACGACCTTCCAGGCTTTCGATCTTAACGTCGGTCTTTGCCAAAGCATGGAGGTAACTGCCTTGAGCGTGCAGTTCAACTTTGCCTTGGGCCGCCTTGAATTGCAGGTCAGCACTTTGCGCAAGCACGCTGACGCCACCCTCGGCGGCTGCGGTGATATCGTGTCCGGCGCTGATGTCGGCGTTGTGCGCGGCGATGATACCCACGCTCTCTCCTCCGGAAGACAGACACACGGCTTTAGGACTCATTACGCCGATACCCGCCGGGGCATGCAGCAGTAATCCCGATTGCGCCAACCCTATGAGTGACTGAACCAAATCCAGTTGGCTCTCAATATCGCTAGGCTGCACTCCAGCACTACGAGCTGCCTGCGCCAGAGAGCGCGCCAGCGATAGCGCACTTTTCAGTTGCTCAATGGCAGCCACCATGTCGAGTTGTTCACCCCGAGCTTGGCCTTGGTCATCCGCACTGATAAACAAACCTTTCCCCCCACGAATCGCGCCCCAACTATCCGTGCGCAACTCAAACCCTTCCCCACGCTTTTGTTTCGCGGCATCCACCAAATGCCCCAGGTTCAGTTGGCTCTTACCTCCATACTCAGTACTGACCTTGATATGCTCCCGCCCCCGCGTGTCATCCATCCGCAGCTTGTTGTTCGCCGGGGTACGCAGCACGTTGCGTTTGTAGTTACGCAAGGTCACATGATCGACATGCTGGCTATCGTGCAACGCGTGCGCGATGTAGGGCCGGTCTGGGTCGCCCTGCTCGAACGCAATCGCCACTTCGGTCCCTGCAATCAACGGCAGGTGCAGGCCGTGGGTATCTCCGGCGTAGGGGCGGGCCAGGCGTAGCCATAGGCTTTCTTCGCCGGGTTTCCAGGTGTCGCGGTCGAACAGGAAGTTGACCTTGTAGCGCCCTTCGAGGTCGATGTGGCCGTAGGGGTCGTTGGCCTGTGGGCTGGTGACGCGGGCCGGGACGGTGCCGGCGATTTGGGGTTTGGGCTGCAGTGCGGGGCGAAAGCACACGGTGTCTGAATAGGGTATGGCCTGGAAGGTCGCGACCAAGCTGCTGTCGCGGGCGGCGGTGGTGGTCAGGCCGGTGATCACCGCGCCCGGTGTGAAGGCTTCGGGCGCGCCGCCGGTGATGTGCAGCACCTGCCCCGGCGCCAACGTGGCGCTGCTGGTGATGCCGCTGAGTTGGGTCTGGGCGTTGAGGTAACGCTCGTGGCGCAGGCGTGCGTAGAAGTAGCCGCTTTCACTGAGCAGGTCTTCGTCCTGATCCAGCCGGTCGCCGAGGGTCGTGTAGGGCTCGGCGTAGTGGTAGGCCTCGCCGTAGGTGCCGCTGGCGCCGCGGCTCTGGTCGATCTCGCCGCTCAGGTGGGCGCCGGCGTCGCGGGGGTGGTAGGCGCGGATATGCACCTGTTGTTCGACCACCTGGTGGTTCGATTGCAGGTGCCACACCGCGTCCTGCCCGCTGCTGCCCAACCCGGATTGCGGGCGATACGGCAGCGCGATGTCGAACTGGTAGAGGCGCTGATCGTCGCAGAACTCGACCACATCGATACCCAGGCGTTCGTCGCTGGTGAAGCGGTACCAGATGCCGACGTCGGCGAGCAGACGGTCGATGAAGGCCAGGTCGCTCTCGCCGTATTGCATGACCTGCTCGCGCCTGGGGTAGTCGCGTTTCAGGCTGAACAGAAAGTCCTGGCCTTCAAAGTCGTGGCGGCTGCGCAGGATGCTTTCGACGATCTGCGGCACGGATTGATGCTGGTAGATGCGAAATTGTCTGCCTTGGCCGAGCAGGGCCAGGCGCGGCTGCAGAGTGATTTCATAACGGGCCTGGTCGTTCGAGCCGGATTGGCGCTTGAAGCCGGTGACCACGCCGTGCAGGCTGCGCAGCGGTTTGACCGCGGGCGCGCTGAAGCCTGAGGCCGGTGGTTTTTGCGGGGCGGCGTGCAGGCTGAAACGGGCGTCCTGGCCAAGCAGGGTTTCGGCGGCGAGGTCACGTTCGGTGCTGGTGAATTCCACGCGATAGGTGAAGGGCTGGCTCAGGTGTTCGTGGCCTTCAAAGGCCAACACGTCGAGACGGGCTTCGATGTTGCGCACACTCAGGGTGTGCCGGC
>Ga0208645_1004220_pt1 | contig 10265 bp, 10 predicted proteins | sample VirMetDEL_Sep_01_FD_184519 | JGI IMG/M metagenome (GOLD analysis project Ga0208645, IMG submission 184519) | Aqueous microbial communities from the Delaware River and Bay under freshwater to marine salinity gradient to study organic matter... | ecosystem: Environmental > Aquatic > Marine >...
CTTTTACGGCCGCAGGAGAATTTTCATACGTTGTTGGGGCCTAATTTATAAGGATTTACTAAATGGTTATGTATAGTTTAAATAATGGTTATCCAGTTACAGCGATGCCGTATCGGGTTCGCAGGACAAATGGTTTAACTTATACTGCGGAGGCGGTGTTAGAAAACCTAGACGATCCTACGCATCCATATACTGAGGTCGCTGATCGCCCGTCCTACGATGCTGATACGCAAACTGTTGACTGGGATGGCACTGATTGGGTTGTGAGTGATCTACCTGATCCTGTAGAGATTGAATCTTCAGCAGTAACAACTGAGATTGAATCTACAGACGCTGCAGTCGTTGAATCTTCAGCAGTAACAACTGAGACAGAAAATAGTTAATTCGCTACGGTTAAGCTAGGAAATGATTTGTGGATATCTCACCTGTAATTTTTTGGAATATTGTACTGACTTTAATTATCGCCCCAGCATTTTGGGGGTTTCGTAGTTTGGTTGCTGAGATAAAACGTATTGATATACTATTAAATAAAACTCGTGAAGAGTATGCTACCCGTACAGAAGTTAGAGATGATATGCGACAGGTTATGGATGCACTTCATCGTGTAGAAGATAAGCTTGACAAAGCTCTAGATAAAGGATAGAATAATGTTTACTGCTGAAGAAGAAGCGGCTTACTTACAAGCAAATCCAGACGTTGCCCAAGCTGTTGCTGCTCCGGGGGGATTGACGAGTGGCTATCAACATTATGCTTTGCATGGGTATAAAGAAGCAAAAAGAGGTGGAGTACCTGTAAGGATGCAAGCACTTAGTGCAACACCCGCAGAGACTACAGATATTGGTGCTCTACTGACACCTTTACAACAGCAAGTGTCTGGTTTGGGGGCAGGTCAAACGGGTCTTATGACTGGTCAAACTGGTCTTATGGCAGGCCAGGAAGGTCTTATGACTGGTCAAGAGGGATTGATGTCTGGTCAAGCAGGTTTAATGGGTGGGCAATTAAGTTTGGCTCAAGATATTAGCGGCGTAGGTACGGATGTATCTGGCATCTCTGGGGCAATTGGTGCTCCGACCGCTCCTGATCAAACGTTGTTTGGTGGTCAGGAAGCTCTAGCTTCTGCTCAGGCTGCTCAACAAGCTGCTATTGGCACTGCTGCTGAAGGTCAACCCGAAACATTATTCGCTGGTCAAGCTGGCTTGATGGGTGGTCAAGAAGCTCTAGGCACTCAACTTACTGGTGGTATTCAAGATATCACTGGTGCGGTTTCTGGTGTAGGTCAGAACATTCAACAACTAGAACAGGCAGCTCAGGCATATCAACGTGAAGCACAACGTCAAAGAGCACAAGCTATGGAGGCTGGTATGACTGGTCGTGAGCAGATCTCTCGTCAAGTGACTGATGTTGGTCAACAAGCTAATACTCTAGCTCAACGACAGGCAGCTCAATTGGCTGCTCAGGCTACCCCTCGTGCTGCTATGATGCAAGCTGCTGGTGTTCAACCAGCCGGTACTCAACAAGCGGCTGCTCAGTTTGCTCAGACGCAAGCCTTTAGACCCGCTGCTCAAGGTCAAGCTGCTGCTGCTCCAAGTGCTCTCGGTCCTACCTCTATTGACCCTCGTGATATCTTACGACAAAGAATTGCTGCTCAAGGCTTAATGGGCCAAAACCGCTAAGGAAAACCTAATGGCAATAGATCCAAACGACCCTAATTATGCTAACAACTTAAAAGAAGAACAGCTTAAACTAGCTCAACTTGATCCAGTGGATAATGAAGCTGCTTACAATGCTCAATTCCGTTCGGTTGTTGAATTACAGCAGCAGGGTCAACAAGCTAGTACAACAGCGGTTGAGGATACTCCAGCTACTCAAGCTAAAGCAAAAGCTACAGAGCTAGAGGGTTTGTTGAAACCTTATCAACTGGAGACAGGTGATATTCGTGAAGATTTATTAGGCGGTGAGGATCTTCCTACGACTTTTGACTTGACATCTGCTGTAAATGCTGCTAAGAATGCTACATCACCTGATGATCCTGCTATCGCTAATCTTCAAACTGTCGTTGATAACTTAGGTAAGAGGGCCACTACTCGTAGCGTAGGGTTCATGGGTAGCTTTGAAGATCCTAGAGATGCAGACCGTTTCTTAGCTGCAACAGGATCTAAGGCTTCTTATGCAGATGCGTATGGCCAAGTTACTCCTACTGGTAAGTTAGTTAATCTTGCTGAAACCCCAGAACTCCCTGAAGGTACTCAGCTATCGTTGCTTAACTATCAAGCTAAGCCCGATGAATTTCTTAATGCAGATAAGTATGCTGTAACTCCTACAAAATACAATGTGGAAGCCGCTCAAGCTCAAGTTACGACTGCTTTACCCCAGCCTAAGACAGAAGCAGAATCATATCAAGCTGCTGTTGTAGCAGATCAAGTTGCAAAGACACAAATTCAAGCTGCTCGTCAAGAAGGTCTGACTGATTACGTTGAACCAGCTAAGGGTGAAGTAGATCCCAATTCGACTGTTCAAGGTCAATTGGCCAATCTCATGCAACAGTTTGAAGGCGGTAAAGTTCCTGCTTTTGCTGCTGGTGCTATCAGAGTCGCTGAACAACGTCTAGCTGCTAGAGGTATGGGTGCATCTAGTATGGCAGGCTCTGCTATTGTCCAGGCTGCTATGGAAGCTTCTACTCCTATTGCTGCTGCTGATGCAGAAACCTATCGAAGAATGTCCGAACTAAACTTAAACAATAGACAACAAGCTGAAGTTCTAAATTCCCAGATGACTTTGCAGATGGACATGGCTAACCTATCAAATGAGCAACAGGCCCGTGTCGCTAACACACAAAACAAAGTTCAATCGTTATTCACCGATCAAGCTGCTACTAATTCTTCTCGGCAGTTTAATGCTCAAAGTGAGCAACAGAATGATCAATTCTTCGCCAACCTATTTAATCAAACAGCTCAGTTTAATGCTGCTCAAACTAATGCCATTGCCCAATTTAATGCAGGACAGACTAACACAGTAGCTAGATTTAATGCAGAAATTTCTAATCAAAGAGAGCTGTTTAATAATAAGAATGCTCTTGTGATTGATCAAGCGAATGCAACATATCGTCGTACTATTAACACTGCCAATACGGCTCTACAGAATGCCGAGACTGAGTTTAATGTCCGCAATCTTTTTAATATCAGTCAGACTGCTCAAGCAAACCTTTTGCAACAACATCGTGACGAACTAAACTTTGCTCGATTGAAGTCGATGAATGCTGATGAGTATAACGCTAACCTAGCTTTAGCATCTATTGCTCACGATAAAAATATGAAAACAAGTGCGGCCTCCGCTGCTGGTGGCTTATTTGCTACTGTAGCTGGCGGTTTAATTAAATCTATATTTTAATAAGGAATAATTTAAGATGGCCTTTAGTAAGAAAGAACTCTTCAACAATATCGGTGATGGAATTGCAAAGTACGGTACAAGTGATTTCTTTCAGCCTTCAAAATTTAGTGTGAGAAATGTTCAGTATTATAAAACCTCTAAGGTTCACGGTTCTGCTGTTGACAAAACTCCTGAACTTCCTACGACTATGAGCAGTCTTAAAGATAAGCATAGCGTTGCTATGAGACGAGCAGAGGCTCTGGCTGAAACAGGTCAAGTCAAACCTGGGACGAGCTACCTTCGCGTAACTTAATAGGTAAAAAAATGATCAACACTGAAAAACAGGACTTTGATGCGCCTATCCCTGGTGAGTCTTTAACTCACGAGCTAGGAAGTCAGCCTGACGAAAAACCACCAGAGTATACAGATCCAGGTGATGCCTATGAGTACGTTTCAGATCGTTTGTTTTCTGAAGAGGCTATGACTCGTTTAGCTATCTCCGGTGAATTAGGTGTCCCTCTTGAATTAACTATTAGAGCTGTTGTGTTTGCCGGATGGGCAGAAGGTAAGTACACAATTGATACAATGTATCTTATCTATGGTCCTATGCTTGAGCTGGCTATGACTATGTTAGAATCTCTCGATGTACCTTATGTTTTAACTGCCGAAAGAGATGAAGAAACTGATCTTAAAGACGCTATGGAACTATTACGCAAACAGCGCGAGCATATCTCTGGAGAATCCCAGGTCGAAGAAAAGAAGATTGAAGAACCTCTTGAAGAAGAAGAAGAAGCCGAAGGTCTTGGGGCAATTGAAGAAGAAGAACCTCAAGGTGGATTGATGGGGAGGCCAGTAGGGTAATGGGATTTTTTACTGCATTCGCAACAGGAGCACTGCAACAAACTCAACGTATGATCCGTGAAGAGCAGATTCTTGCTGACGAAGAAAATAGACGCAAAACAAAAGATGCAGAACTCGCCGCAGAAAAAGCTAGAGACCAGATTAATGAAAAAACGTTAAAAGATAAAGCTTTGTCGGATAGTGCTGTTACTCTATTGACTCAACACGGAAGTGAAGGCGGCAATAAGTTGTACGAAAAACTTAAAGGTGATCCAGATCAACTTGCTCGTATTGGAGAAGAATGGATCAGAGTGCAAAAGTTAAGAGGTAAAAAGGCCAGTCCCTCTTCTTATGTTAGAGGCATCTATAATCTCTCCTTTCCTAATCGTGATGACGCTTCATTTGTAAAACCTTTTGCTGTACCTGAAGCGGCTGCACCAGAAGTAATGGATGTTGATCAGCAAACCGAGATGAGCTTTGGTGAAAGATTCAAGAGAGGCTTAGGTGTTGCTGAACTTAGCAAAGAAGAAGTGTTATCTAAAACTATTTCTGATCCTTCTCAACGTGAAGCAGCTAGTCGAATTATGGCTGGTGATCAAGCCGTTGCTCCTAGAGAGTATATCCCCTCAGGGGTTGAGGTTGCAGAGGTATTAAGTCGCTCTCAGAAGGCTCTTTTAGCTAAAGAACTTGAGGGCTTAATTGATGTGCCTCTCCTAGATAAATATGGTCAAGCGGTAGAGGGTAAAACTAGAACACAAATTATACAGATGGCGCTTGAAAAATTACCGGACGCAGAGAAAGAAAAGAAAGCTCAGATAAAAGTGATTGAAACTTTACTGGATCAAGAAGTGTTTGATACTTCTAACGTAAACATTGCTAAAGAAGCCGTGCAGAAGATTGCTAAAGTTTCACCTGATGGTAACATCCCCGCTAATCTTATGAACAGAATTAACAAAGAAGGTTTGGCTGTTGTTGTATCTGAGATAGATAGTACAGCAGATGGGGCCGCTCCCGGAGCAACTAATCCCCAAAAGAAGGAACTGCCTACAGATACTATCACCCAAGAGGAATATGGTAAGTTGCCTTCAGACGAGAAAAATCGAGTACAGAGCTGGTGGTCAGGGGACTCACAAAAAAATACCTTCACCTGCAGACAGTACTAAATTTATCTATGTACCTAAACAATAATAGAGGTTTTTAGTTTTTAACATGGAATATAAAACCCTAGAAGATATTATCAAAAATCCAAAGTTTGTAGATACCCTCATCAAGTATGAAGAGGATAGAGGTATTGAGCCGTCTGAAACTCCCTTAGATGCAGCTAAGAACTTCTTATCAGATTATAGGTATATGCAATCCAACACCTTGGGTGCTTTTGGTTTTGTCAATTACGTCAAGAGTATCGACGAACAAGATCCTCAGAACTTAGAGTACAAACAAAATCTTGGTAAGCTGTATCAGGCAGTTGACGAAGAGGTTGATGAGATATTTGGGGAAGATGCTACGTTAGGTGAAACACTTAGCGGAATTGGCCAGTATACTGGATACGCTCTTATTGATCCTATTAACATATTGGGTTTAGGTGCGGGTAAGGCTGTTGGTGTAGCCGCTGCTCGCCCACTTATAAAGGGTCTAGTTAATAAAGCCTTAGCCACACGAACTGGCAGAGCTGCGTTAGGTGGGGCAGGTGCTGCAATCATTGATGCTCCGGTTAGTGCTACTATGGAATATCAAGCACAAGAAGCTGAAAAAGAATTAGATATTCGTGATGAAACTGACTATGGTGACGTTGCATTAGCTGGTACTATTGGTGGCGTTGTAAGTGCTATCCCTGCTGCTGGTTTTGCTGCAGCCTTTGATCCTCTTAAAAAGACCAGGGCAATCAAGGAACAAAGCGAGAAGCTACTGGAGAGCACACCTCAAGGTGAAGCTGGTAAGAAAGCTAACTTAAATGAGGTTGCCGAAAAAGATAAACTCGTAGGCTTGTATGTTGAAAACGTAGAAGAGGCAGTAGATAAGGTTCCTGGAGAGTACGACTCGATGGGTCGTGTTGTTGAGGTAGACAAAGAAGGCAATGTTGTTGTCGAGTTTTATGCTAAGAACCCTAAAGATGTCGAGTCCCCTCGTATACAAAAGACCTATGATAAGAAAGACGTTAAGGCTCTCACCCAAAAAGGTAGTGATGATAGAGCCGCCGAGTATATCAATGAGTCAGGTAAATTCTTTGATCCCAAAGAAATTGAAAAAGGTAAAGATCTATTTAAGCAAAAGTTGCGTGAGCTAGATCCTGAACTAGCAAAAAGTCCGGCAGGGGAAGATCAGATAGAATCTGCTTTTAATATCGGATTAAATCCTGAACTGATGGCTAGGGTAAATCGTGCAGCAGATGATATGGTTGTTCAAGATCCTTCATTGATGCGTCTCGTTGATAAGAGAGCTAGGCCATCTGAAAAAGTTGCTGCGATCTTAGAAAAAACAGATCCAGGTAAACTTCCAGAGAACCTTCGATTTGCTATTGAAAAGCAAGGACTAACCGCCCAAGAGTTCGCTAACGCTGCTCGTGCAGATATTTCTATTGCTGCTATGAACTTGGGTAAACAGGCTCAAATTCCATTTACTAAACTTGATGGGGTTGCTAAAAGAGCAACGGCTCTTAGTGATCAAGATTTAGCAAGAGTGATAGATGTAAGAAATACTCAACTACGGGAAGCTCAAGCTTCTGAAAAATTAGGGGCTGCTGTAGATATCTGGAGATCGTTATTGGTTACTCAGCCAGCGACGACTGCCCGTAACATTGCAGGTTCTCTTAGCTTAGTTCCTGGAGAGTCTTTGAGAATTTTCATCGACAGATTATTTAAAAAGATAGATTTACAATTACAAGGTATTGATCCTGAAACGGTTAATGTTCCAAAGACCCTATTATCAAGAGACATAACAGATTTAACATTCAGATTAGCTAAACCAGAGGAATCTATGGAACTCCTGCGTATGATAGCAAGGGAGTTTAACGAGGTTGATCAAAAGATCTTATCTGTGTTTGATGATCGCTTAGGTAAATCTTCAGCAGATGATAGTCAAGTATACAAAGCATTCAATGGATTAAGTCGTTTTGCTAACTTCTTTAACGGTGTTCAGGATAGAGCATTTAAGTCTGCGGCCTTTTTAAGTGATTTAGATGGGCAAATTAAATTAGGTAGAAACCGTGGTTTAATACCTGAAGGGTTAGACAGCATTGAAGATGTACTCGCTAATAACAGGCTAGATGTTTTAAGTGAGGAAATGGTTTCTAGGTCTCTTGATTCTGCTTATAAGCTCACATTCCAAAATCGTCGAGCAGGTGATAGATTATTAATAGGCGGTGGCTTGATTAATAAGGTGCAAGATAGTATTAATGCAAGCCCCCTTTTTAAAATGGCTATCCCTTTCCCTAACTTCTTAGCAAATTCTGTAGTTTACATTTTAAATCGTATGGGTATGGGAGCAATAAAAGTAATTGCCCGTGGCTCTCAAGTTTATAAAGGTCGGTCAGCCGCTGGTAGACAAGCATCTGCAGAGGATAGAATTAAATTATCTCAAATAAATAAAGAGATACAAAGTCTGTCAGGAAAACAACCCACCGAAGAAATAAATGCAAAACTCGGAGAGCTTACTGATTCTAAAAATACTCTATTGCAAAATTTCGGTGAGCAAGAAAGAAAATTAAACGACCTAAAAGATGGTATGGTTGAGGCTACTGAAATGATGGTGTTGTTTGGTGTTGCCCTGACTCTCAGAGAGAATTTTGGAGGGGGAGAGTGGTATCAGCTTAAAGATATAGACGGCGAGTCAAGAGACTTTAGACCTATGTTTCCTTTAGCGCCTTTTCTGTTTTTAGCCGATGCATACATTAGATATAGAGATGATTTACCTACTTCTCCCCGCGCTTTCCAAGAAGGGTCGGAAGCTTTGTTTGGGGTTAGCGCTAGAGCTGGCGCATTTGGAAAATTAAGTAGAGAGTTAGAAAAAGCAATCGCTGGTGAGTATACTCAGGACACTGCTATGCGATTAGGTTCAGCAGTAGGGAGCATCTTTGGATCTATGATGGGAGGATTTGCTACTCCTTTAAGACCATTAGAAGATATAACAAAAACGGTTGGGGATGATGAGAGAAGAAAATTCCAAGATCGCCGACAACAACAGAATTTTTTAGAGAATGCAGGTATTGCGTCTGAAGAAGCTACACGAGCTAACCCCTTCTTATTTGCATTCTTTGATGAGGTAGTTAAGAATGTCGTTCGTGGTACTCCTTTTGAAAAAGATGTTCTAGGCGAGACTGAAGAAATTTATGACCCGACTACAGGTAAGGTTAGACGATCTTCTGCCGTGCCGTTAAAGAAGCAGTATAGTGGTGTTGCCAGTGCTGGTAAGGTATCAGAAGTTCAAGAGGAGTTAGCCAGAGTAGGGGTTGATATGAGAAAAATCACAGAATACTCTAAGACCCCTAAGTATGACAACACCTTCAACGCTATTGTCGGCACTTTATCCGATGAAATAACTTCTAAATTCATTGTATCACCTGAGTATTTGAATGCAACCCCAGAGATCCAAAAGATGATGCTTGAAAATCTTTATCGTGATGACACTACAGATGGGTTAACTGAGGATAGAAAACGTGAGCTAAGACGACTGGGAGGTGTTAATACGAGTATACGACAGATCGCTAGAAATACAATCAAAGAGAATCTACCCGTTCTCTATGAGCTTCATCGCTTTGAAGATAAAGCCAGCAATCCAGATATTTCAGAAGCTTTAGAACAAGTTAGACTTAGTAGACCCGGTGAGAATGTAAGTCTGCGATATGTTAATGAATTAAAAGATCCAGAGGGTGCAGCAAGACTAAAAGAAACTTTGGATCAAGTCATGGCTGCCTATGATGAATTACAGCTAATAGCTAAAATAGCACCGAAGAAAGCGGTAACTGGAACCCCCTAATGTTAAAAACAATAAAAGATCTTATCATCGTCATCTTAGTGGTAGGGGTATTGATCCTACTCGGCGTAATCGTAGCAGGAGACTACTATATCGCTCTAAAAGAACATAGACCACCAGACGAATCTGTAATCGTCTTACTAAAAATGGCTCTTACTGGTATCATAGGCGTAGTGGCTGGATACATTGGTAAGGGCGATTAACTGCAATCACACGAACCTACAAAAAGCCCCGGTTGGAGAGATCCTTCCGGGGTTAATTTTAGATAGAGTATATATATTTTTATTAGGGTCGAGGCCCAGTAAACCAGCAAACCAGAGATCGTCTGATACCCTTTGTAACAGGCTTGACTCTATGATACGCTTGTGATGGAAAGAAAAGCCCATGACCTTTCTTATTAAAAAAGTTAGGCTGAAAAGATGAACTGGTTTGACCATCTAAATCAATCGACATAAACTCAAACTCCCCACCTTCAAACTCCTCTGGATCACTTAGCAAAACACTACAGCTTACTTTTCTACAGGGTTTAGTTAAATCTTTATGATATACTGGATCCATATGCCAGGAGTAATGTTGCCTTTTATCTTCTCGGTATATCGTGTATTGGAGGATTTCAATCCCCGTTATATTATACTGCCACGATCCGTCATTAACAGATTCTATAGCGTCCATAAGGACTTCATATACTTGTATATCATCAATCCAACATACTGAAGAAGATCTATTATTTAAATTTTCTTCTAGTAATTTACCTTCGCTATCTACTTCAGTAGCCCGTTCTTCTGGTGTATTAGAGGCAACACTATGAATAAGATTTATCATCTCATTATTAAAAACAGGTTTAACAAAATACCAATTATTATAATTAAGACCTGTTACAAGATTTCCCGTGTGCTCTGCTCGTCCCATTTAAATATTCTCTAAAAAATTTTCTACTTCTAAATTATCTCTGCCGTCATATATATGGTGGGTATTAGGACCGTATACGTTAACATAGTGCAGGAACAATTGTGCTTGCCAATCATCCGCACTAGGAGGCTTGAACTCCTCTCGCCAATGAGGTAACTCACAGCCCCGATATACTATAGCAT
>Ga0208645_1004221_pt1 | contig 10265 bp, 9 predicted proteins | sample VirMetDEL_Sep_01_FD_184519 | JGI IMG/M metagenome (GOLD analysis project Ga0208645, IMG submission 184519) | Aqueous microbial communities from the Delaware River and Bay under freshwater to marine salinity gradient to study organic matter... | ecosystem: Environmental > Aquatic > Marine >...
GCTTTCATTTTTTGTACGCAAAATTAAAACTAAATCGTGTGGGTATAGATATACCAAACTAAAACCAGTTTAAGTTCAGATGGATATAAATAAAATACATAACCAAGATTGTTTAGAAGCTATGAAGCTGATGCAAGACAATCAGTTTGACTTAGCAATAGTCGACCCTCCTTATGGGATAAAAGCTTCTAAAGGAGTTGGTTTACACTCAAGAAAAAAATTTGCAAAATCAGATAAAGACTGGGATGATAAAACACCTAAACAAGAATATTGGAATGAACTTTTTAGAGTAAGCAATAATCAGATTGTATGTGGAGCTAATTATTTTTTAGAGCATTTATATTCAACTAAAAGTTTTATCTGTTGGGTTAAAAATAATCCAGCACCTAATTTTGCACAAGCTGAATTGTTATGGACTTCTACTAATATAAATGGTAAAGTCTATGATAGTGGCAAACAGATTCAACATCAAATTATGTGGGAAGGTGGAAGTATACACCCAACTCAAAAACCTATATCTTTATACGAGTGGCTATTAATGAACTACGCAAAGAAAGGAGATAAGATATTAGACACTCATTTAGGTAGTGGCTCAATAGCCATAGCTTGTCACAACTTAGGTTACGACTTAACTGGCTATGAGCTTGATAAAGAATACTATGACAACGCTATTAAGAGAATAAAAAACCATCAGAGTCAACTAAGGATATTATAATGAAAGGAAGGAAGAAAATACCAACAAAAGTAAAGGAGCTAAAAGGTACGCTAGAAAAATCTCGGCTGGTGGGAAACGAGATGGAGACAACGGCAGTTGTTAGTATGCCTTCAGCTCCTTCCTTCCTTAACCAACAAGGTGCAGACGAATGGGACTTAGTGACTAACGAACTAGCCAATATTAAGATGTTACACTTGACAGACTTATCAATCTTAGCAGCGTATTGCAACGAGATAGGTATTTACAGAGAGATAGCTCAAGAGTTACAAGGCAACTTTACAGAGCAGACAGTTGATAGAGATGGTCGGTTAAGGTCCAGTAAGATTGCACCAAAGTATAAGGTAATGCAAAACGCTTTACAAAATGCAATGAAAATTGCTACGCAATTTGGATTTACACCCAGCAGCAGAGCATCCCTTAGTATGCCAGAACAAGATGAGGAAAGGACTGACGATTTTAATTTCTTTGACTAATGATAAACAAAGTACACTTAGGAGATTGGACTACCAACCAACTAGAAGATAAGTCGGTGCAATTAATTATTGCAGACCCTCCTTACTTTGAAGTAAAGGGAGAATTTGATTTTGTTTGGAATAGCTTTGACGATTATTTAAAAGATGTTGAGAAGTGGGCGATAGAATGTAAAAGAGTTTTAGCCGATAATGGAACTTTGTTTTGGTATGGAGATAAGAAAAAAATAGCTTACTCTCAAATAATATTTGACAAATATTTTAATTTAGAAAATAGTTTAGTGTGGAGAAAAAAAGACAGTATGCAATACCAATACTATTCTCCAGATTTAGCTCGTTCTTTTAATACACACAATGAAAGAATTTTAATGTATAGTAATAAAAATGTAGAAAAAAAATTTTATTATAAAAATGAAGATTTTATATTTATTCCTTTAATAGATTATATATCTAAAGGTCGTAAAATAAACATCAAAGAATTGAGTAAAAAAACAAAAATAAAAGAAACTACATTAAGTCATTTTTTTTCTAAATCTCCAGATGGATTTTGTTTAGCTAACGAAGATTTTTTTTATAAAATGAATCCAGACTTAGATTACAAATATTATGTAAATCTATATAATAAATTAAATAATATTTATTTATCTAAAAGAAGATTTTTTTACAATCCACATAAGTTTGAAGAAGTTTTAGAGTTTAGTCAAGAAAGTCATATAACAAGAAAATATAACCACGACACTAAAAAACCAGAAACTCTAACAAGAGCTTTAATACAAACTTGCTCAAGAAAAGGTGATTTGGTTTTAGTTCCTTTTGCTGGTAGTGGTACAGAGTGCGCTATGGCAGCCAAAGAAGGTAGAGAGTTTATAGGCTTTGATATTGAGCCAAAATATGTAGAGATGGCTAACGATAGATGTTCAGAACATTTAAAACAAACAAGTCTATTCTAATGAAACTTAAAGAGGACAAGACTTTTTACTTTGATGACAAGGCAGCAGATAGAGTAGTCTACTTTATAGAGAATCACATCAAGCATATCAAGGGAGAGTTAGGAGGTCAGCCATTTAAGTTAGAGCCATTTCAGAAAACAATAGTAAGAGATTTATTCGGCTGGAAGTATAGAGATAGTGGTCTAAGAAGATTCAGAACAGCTTATATTTGTCTACCAAGAAAGAACGGAAAGTCTACTCTTATAAGTGCAATAGCTTTGTATATGTTACTAGCCGACAACGAGCCTTCGGCTGAGTGTTATATTGCTGCTGGAGATAGACAACAAGCTGGTATTATATTTGATGTTGCTAGTGGAATGGTTAGAGCTGACAATCAACTTAACAAGAATCTCAAAGTATTTAAGAATAGTATAATCCACGAAAAAAGCAACTCAGCATTCAAGGCTATTAGTTCTGAGGCGTCTAGTAAGTTTGGATACAACGCTAGTTTCATTTGTATGGATGAGTTCTTCGTTCAAAAAGACTCAAGCCTTTGGGATGCACTTACAACATCGGTAGGTAGTAGACGTCAGCCAATGACTATAGCAATTACTACTGCTGGATATAATCGAGAGTCTATATGCTACAAGACTGAGGAGTACGGTCGTAAGGTATCTGAGGGAATAATAAAAGACGATAGCTTCTACTACGTTAAGTACTTTTGTGATTTAGAAACTGATTGGACTACAGAGGAAGCATTAAGGATAGCTAATCCAGGAATAGAAACTGGAGTTGTAAAGTTAGACTATCTAAAAAGAGAACAAGAGAAAGCTATCAAGTTACCGAGTTATGAGAACACTTTTAGAATGTTACACCTTAACCAATGGATGTCATCAGCTAGTAAATGGCTTAGCGACCAGCAATGGATGGAGTGTAACAAAGCACCAATACACTTAGAGGATTACAAAGGAATGACAGCTTACGCTGGACTTGACTTAGCTTCGGTTAGAGATGTTTCAGCTTTTGTTTTAATCATTCCAGAGGATGATAGGTTTACAGTAATACCTTACTTCTTTGCTCCAAAGGATAATGCTTTTATAAGAAGTAGAAGAGACCAAGTAGACTACATAGGTTGGGAGAAAGAGGGACTGATGGAATTGACTGAGGGAGATGTCACAGACTACAATTACATTAAGCGTAGAATAAAAGAAGTGGCTGAAGTCGTAAATATAAAAAGCATATCTTACGATAGATGGAACTCAAGCCAGTTAGTTATAGACTTGACAGAAGATGGATTACCAATGGAAAGCTACGGACAAGGCTTTGCTAGTATGTCAGCACCAACTAAAGAACTTGAGAAGCTAGTACTAGGCAAACAGATTAACCACGCTGGTAATAAAGTGTTAAGGTGGATGTGTTCTAACTTAGCTATGAAAACAGACCCAGCTGGTAATATAAAAATGGATAAAAGTAAATCAACAGAAAAGATTGACGGAATGGTTGCATTAGTAATGGCTCTAGGTTGTTATATGAATGATGATACTGATGACTCGGCATATAATGATAGAGGCATTTTATGGATTTGACTTTTGCGATAAATGTTATCTTTGTAAAGTAATTACAAATTTATGGGACTATTTGACTTCTTACGTTCTGAGAAGAGGGGCGATAATTTTTTAAGAGCTGTATTTGGTGGGTATGGTGCAGCTAACAAAACAGCAGTAACTAGAGATACATCTTTAACATTTAGTGCAGTCTTTGCGTGTGTTAGAGTTATTAGTGAATCAATAGCAAGTCTACCCATAAAAGTTTATAGAGTTGAGGATGATAACGACAAGATAACTGACGTAAGTCATCCAATCTACCAACTCCTAGCTCGTTATCCTAACGAGTATATGACACCGTACACATTCTTAGATACTTTAATGACTAACTTATTGTTAGAGGGGAATGCGTATTTTTATATAGAAAGAGATTCTAATGCTCGACCAGTATCTCTTATTCCTATTAACCCACAAGATGTTAAGGTAATAATGCACGAAGGCAATGTTTACTACGACATTAAAGACTATGAGATAGGAGTAATGAAAGAGGATATGTTACACTTCTTTAACTTATCCTTTAATGGATGTGAGGGTGTTAGCATATTGAAAGCACAAAATACAACTATAGCTACTTCTATTGCATCTAACGATACTGCTAATAGTTACTTAGGAAACTCTGCTCAAGTAGGTGGTGTGATTAAGCATCCTGGCAAACTATCTAAAGAAGCTGTAGAAAGATTAAAGAACTCTTGGAATCAGAACTACTCTGGCTCGTTTGTAGCTGGTAAGACTGCTATCTTAGAAGAGGGAATGACATTCGAGCAGACTAACATAGATGCTAACAAGTATCAGTTATTAGAGACTAGACGTTTTCAAATAGAAGAGATAGCTAGAGTATTTAAAGTACCTTTATCTTTAATAGGACACTTAGAGAAAGCTGCAAACTATTCAAGTATAGAAGCATTAAGTATTGACTTTGTTAGATTTACTTTAACTCCTTATATGGTCCTTATAGAGCAAGAGTTAAACCGTAAACTATTTAGACAAAACGAATTCGGTAACTTTACAATTAAGCTAGATGCCAATGCTTTACTAAGAGGAGATAGTTCTTCAAGAGCTACTTACTATAGAGAGATGGCTAGTATAGGTGCATTAAGCATTAATGAAATAAGAAGAATGGAAGACTTAAATAGAGTAGGTCCAGAAGGAGACCAACTATTTATGCCTTTAAACTTTGCTCCAGTTGGAGACGTAGAAGAGGAAGACGATGCCGATACCAACTAAAAACATAAATGAAACAGATGAGGAGTTCATCGAGAGATGTGTAGCTGATGAGTTTATGCAAGAGTACGATGACAATGACCAACGTCTAGCTGTTTGTTATGCTCAGTTAGAAGATGAAGAGGACAGAGCGTTAGAGGATATAAACACTAAGCCAACTCAAGAGATGGCTGATGAGGCTACACAAGGCTTAGAGTGGAGAGAAGAGTTTGGCAGAGGAGGCACTGAGGTAGGTGTTGCAAGAGCAAGAGATATAAAGAACAGAGCTAATCTTTCAATAAGAACTGTTAAGAGAATGTACTCTTATTTAAGTAGACACGAAGTAGACAAAGAAGGTCAAGGCTTTTATAGTGGAGACGAAGGCTACCCAAGTGCTGGTCGAATAGCTTGGGCATTATGGGGAGGAGACCCTGGCTTCGCTTGGACTAAGAGAAAGATAGCTGAAATAGAAAAAGAAGAAAAATTTGATAATATGAAAAATAAAGAAGTAAGAACTATTGACGTTCAAGATTTAGAGCTAAGAATGGATGGCGATAATCCAACTGTAGTAGGCTACGGTGCAGTCTTTAATTCAATGTCTAATGACTTAGGTGGCTTTAGAGAGTACATTGCTCCAGAAGCATTTGAAGGTAGATTAGAAGATGACGTAAGATTCTTAGTTAACCACGATGCTAACTTAGTACTAGCAAGAACTACTAACAACACTTTAAGACTATCTGTAGATGAGAAGGGACTACGCTACGAGGCTGATATGCCTAATACATCTACTGCTAGAGACTTAATGGAGTTGCTAAAGAATGGTACTATTAGCCAGTCTAGTTTTGCATTTACTGTAGAGGATGACTCTTGGGAAATAAAAGACGGAATGAATATTAGAACTATAAACAAGGTTTCACGCTTATACGATGTTAGCTCAGTAACTTACCCAGCTTACAACGCTGCAAGTAGTTCTGTTGCTTTACGTTCTATGGAAGAGTGGCAAGAAAAAGAAGAGGCTAAGAAATTAGAAGAGAACTTAGCTAAGGAAAAAGAAGAGGGCATAAAAGAAGAAAAAGACTTAATGAAACGCTCCCTCGCTGAAATGCGTTTGAAAGTCTTAAAAAATAAATATTAATAATAATTTTCGTAAAATGAAAAACTCAAAATCTTACATAGAGGAGAGAGCTGTAAACATCGAAAAAATGGAAGCTATCGTTTCTGCTGCTGAAGGTAGAGATTTAACTTCTGAAGAGAAAACAGATTTCGACTCTTTAAATGAAAAGGTAGAAGAGCTTAACTCAATGGCAACTCGTGCTGCTAACTTTGAGAAGCTACAAGCTACTAAAGCTGTAAAAGAAGAAAGAGAAAACGCTCCAAAAGAAGTTCGTGAGTATTCTTTCCAAGAAGCGATGAACGCTGCTTACACTGGACGTCTAGAAGGTCTAGTAAAAGAAATGGACCAAGAAGCTCGTAACGAGGCTCGTTACACTGGTCAATCTTTCAAAGGTATTGCAATTCCTTCAAGTGTTTTAACTCGTGCTGCTGTAGGTACTGCTGCTGGTAACGCTACTGAAGTAATGGCTTGGACTGACCAACTAGAAGCAAACTTAGTTTTAGCTTCTGCTGGTGCTAACTTTTACTCTGGTGTGAACAATATGAAGTTCCCAGTATTTAGTGCAATCAACTCTGGATTCGTACCAGAAGCTGGTGGTACTGCTCCAGCTGCTAACGGTACTGCTTCTAGTGTTACTTTAGACCCTAAGAAGCTTATCTCTATTGTAAATGTTTCTGCTGAGGCTTTAACTCAAAACTCTGGTATTGAGGCTGCTTTAAGAAGAAATATGGCTGCATCTGTAGCTGCTACTTTAGAAGCTGCTTTATTAGGAACTGGCGACGTTACTAACGCTCCTACTTCTATCTTTGCTGACGCTGCAACTGGACCAACTACGGTTACTGCTGCTGATTGGTTAGAAATGGAAACTGACTTAATTGCTAACGGTGTACAGTTAGAAGGTTCAAGATTAGCTTACTTACTAAACCCATCTGCTTACGCTACAGTAAAAGGATTGGCTCAAGTAGCTTCTGTATCTCCTATCTATGATAACGCTAGAAAAGAACTTAACGGTTACTTCTCTTTCGTATCTCCAAACGTAGGAAACGGTGGAACTGCTGGTAAAGACCACTCTCTATTCGGAGACTTCTCTAAATGTCACATTGCTCAGTTTGGTGGACTAGATATTCTAGTAGACCCTTATACTGACGGTGGTATTGGACAAACAAGAATGATTGTTACTTCTTTAGTTGATGGAGATTGTGTACAAAATGACACAGCATTCGTTAAATTAATCGAGGCTTAATTATATTTTTAATTGGTGGGAGGGTAAAACCTCCTACCATTTATTTTTTAAAATGGAATACTACGACTACAACTTTAACACTTTACGAGGGACTAACTATGTACCTTATGGTAAGTTAGTACTAAAGACTGGACCAGCTACTACTGCAATATCTTTAGCAGAGGCTAAGGCTTTTCTAAGAGTTGATTCCGACTATGACGATGACAATGCTTATATCACTTCGTTGATAGGTGTTGCTACTAATGTAGTAGAACAGTTTACTAGACGTAGATTAATTACACAAACATATAATATTTACTACGATGAGTTTCCTCCTTATATGGATTTACAAGTAGGTAACGTAGCTAGTGTTACTCACGTTAAGTATTATGATACCGACAATACATTACAAACTCTTGACACATCTGAGTACGATGTTGATATAAGAGTAAAACCAGGAAGGATATACCAAGCTGAAGACGGTAACTTTCCAGACACTTACGAACGAGCTAACTCAGTAGAGGTTGAGTTTGTAGTAGGTAGTGCAGCTTCTGATGTTGAAGATGCTATAAAACAAGCTATGTATATTGTAATAGGAAGATATTACGAAAACCGACAAGACGTGGTAATGGGTACACAAGTAAACGAATTGCCATTAATGGTTGAACATTTACTAACTCCTTACCGATTGCTTGAACTATGATAATAGGCAAACTAGATAGAAAGTTAAAACTATACACACAGACTTACTCTACTAACGCTTATGGCGAGAGAGTAGTATCTGACAATAGTTACGTTACCATCTATGCAGACTTTGACTTCAAAGGTGGAAACACTAACTTCGATGCTGATGCCTTAATCAATGACGAGCGTATAGAGTGCTTAATAAGATACAGAACAAACATTGGAGTTTCTCCTCAGTACTTTATCTCTAATGGCTCTACTAATTATTCTATCAAGAGCATAAAAGAAGTAGGTCGAAAAGATGCTATGGTGCTTTTATTAGAGAAGAATGACGTAGTAGATTTATCACAAACAGCTCCTAATCAATTTGTCTTTACTATTGATACAGAGAATACATCTAGTGGCTCTAGCTTGAATACACAATTTATGATGCCATTGGTTAGTGGTGGTAGTTATAACGCTACAGTAAACTGGGGAGATGGTTCTAGCGATACAATAACAAGTTACAATCAACAAGAGGTTACACACACTTATAGTAGTGCTGGACAATACGAAATAAGCATAGAGGGAACATTACAAGGATGGCAATTTAATAACGCTGGAGATAAGCTTAAAATGCTTGATGTAAAACAATGGGGAGTTTTAGATTTATCTACTTCTGCTGCTTTTTATGGATGTACTAATTTAGATGCTAGTGCTACAGATGCTCCTACTGTTTCTAGTACTTCATTCCAACAAATGTTTCAAAATTGCACTAACTTTAATGGAGCAATAGGTAATTGGGAAATATCTACAGTAAACAATCTGTATTTAACTTTTGCAAATTGTAATACATTTAATAAAGCTTTAAATTCTTGGAATGTAGGAAATGTAACTAATATGACTCAAATGTTTTTCGGTTGTGATTCTTTTGACCAAGATTTAAACTCTTGGGACACATCCAATGTTGAATCTATGAACTTTATGTTTTACGATTGCCAACAATTTAACGGAGACATATATAGTTGGGACACAACTAACGTAGAAAATATGTCACAAATGTTTTACAACTGCGACCTATTCGACCAATCTCTAGCAGCGTGGAATATCAGTAATGTTACTGACTTTACTAACTTTATGCAGAACGCTAGTGGCTTATCTAATGCTAACTACGATGCAACTCTTATAGCTTGGGCTGCTGCTCCAGTAGAGTCTAATATAAATATAAACTTTGGAGGTAGTCAATATACATTTAGTGCATTCTATTCTAAGCAATCATTAATAGAAGATGACAACTGGACTATTGTTGATGGTGGTATATTTGACCCAACACCAGCTCAGTATATTAGCGTACTAGATACAAGAGTAGTAGCTGCTGGAGGAGTAGTAGAGAATACTACAGATAGTCAAGCATTTTTACAAGAACTAAACGATATAAGCTAATGGCATCAGGACTACTAGACAAAGCGAATATTATTTTAACTCCTACTGGGTATAAGGCTGGTACTATGTATAACGTAGCACCTATAGAGCAGCCATATGAGGACTTTGTATTCTCTAGAGCATCAGTTGCTAGTCGAGTTAATTCTAGTGGCTTAGTCGAGATGGTAGGTAGAACTCTAGGAAATAACTTAGTACAGAACGGAGACTTTAGTGAATTAGGACCAGAGTTAGTTACTAATGGAGACTTTGCTACTGATAGTGATTGGACTAAAACATCACAAGTTACTATTAATAATGGTGTTGCCAATATAATTTCTAATGATGGTAGTTTCCAATTACTTGGACAAAACAATGTTGTAACCATAGGAAAATCTTATGTACTAACTTATACTATTGTATCTGCAAATAATGGCTCTTTAAAGTTTAGTAATTTTGGTCAAATAAATTCAACAGTTGGAACACATAAATTTTATTTTGTTGCAACAGAAACAGCCATTAACATAGCAAGAAATTCAGGGATAACTGATATATCAATAGACAACGTATCAGTAAAACAACTAGACCCTAATAACTATTGGAATTTAGGAAGTGGTTGGAGTTTAGGAGATGGTGTTGCTAAAGCAACATCTGCACCATTTTCAGCTTCAATTTATCAATCTATTTCTACACAGACTAATAAAGTTTATGAAGTACAAATTGAAATAAAAAACTATTCTTCAGGAACTTTAAGAGTTAATAATAGAGGTGGTTTTGTTGATGTACCACAATCTAACGGAATTCATACAGTTTATCTACAAACTCAATCATCAAGTGACAACTTTTTATACTTAGAATCAAGAGGAAATTTAACAGCTTCAATAGACAACGTATCAGTCCAAGAAGTAATAGACACCAACAACATTCCA
>Ga0208645_1004228_pt1 | contig 10260 bp, 3 predicted proteins | sample VirMetDEL_Sep_01_FD_184519 | JGI IMG/M metagenome (GOLD analysis project Ga0208645, IMG submission 184519) | Aqueous microbial communities from the Delaware River and Bay under freshwater to marine salinity gradient to study organic matter... | ecosystem: Environmental > Aquatic > Marine >...
TGGAGCAAGTCGGGTGTTCATTACTACAACAACGAAAACGCCACAGCCCGTGACCACATGACCCGTGTTCACTTTAGTGGCCTTGTGGACGCTCTTGACCGCACACGACCTACAGGCGTAATGGGGTGGGCTGGTGAGCGATATTCATATCTCAACTCACTCAAGGTGGGCACCGAAGGCTACGGGGCTGGTTTAGGTGCTTGGCACCCCATGTTGGGCTTTTCACCCTACGGGCCTGCCTCAAGCGTAATGAGTACCTTTAGCCACCTGCCACACTTCACACCCATGCGTAACGCTCCCGAAGCAACAGGTGTCCTTAACGGTGTGAACAACACTGACACCATGATTACAACACCATACACTTGGACATACGCATCAACCAACACTACACCAGCATATTCGTTTACTGACGCTGAAGATTCAACTTACTTTGCTAACCCACTTCATATTGCTGACAAGGACGCTGTGCCTCGTGCCCTTCATCACACACAAGGTGTGTTCGGTCGTGCATTCCTTGTGATTTCATACGAGGCTGAGTTCCCATTGGTGGCAAAGCGTGACCGTGATGGTATCACCGCCACAGGTGACTGGTTGGCAGTTGTGAACAAGACGGCTGGTAGTGTAGCCGCCTCTACAGCCATCACTTTTGCTGGTACTACACAGTGGGACGAGCGCATTCATGGTGTGGACAGGTTCGTCGCTCCTGCTCACGGTGGGCCAAACATTGAAGCGTTGATTACCGCTATCACTTTACCAACTGATGACATTCCTTCTACCCCATTCCAATTCAACGGGCCTATAGCCGCTGACAACATGTTGTACAACGCTGAGCCTTGTTATGCAAAGACTGGTGATTTGTTCTTTGACCTTGACCAAAGCCCCGGCAGTTTCTTTTTGGAGGATGCTACCGATGTTGAGCGCAATCTTATCACTGACATGAAGACCAGTACCAGTGCTGAACTTGACCGATACGGCGACGATGCTAACTATTGGCTTGGCGACACAAACGCTTTCAAGATGAATCAACGCTCACCAGCCAAGAACTTCTCTACTGAACACATTGTGTGGAAGCGCATGGATGGTGGCAACCTTTCACTCCCTGCTGTTAATGCTCGTGGGCTTGGTGCCGTGCCCTTTGTTACACGGGTGAGTAGTGACACTGCTTATACGATGGGTGAGAAACTGTACGGTATCAACAGATTTTCGTTTGAAGCCACTAACAGTGCTATGTTCCCTATCATTCAAGCGCAAGAATTGTCACACCCACAAATTGCCGCCGCACACCCCGATGAGTTGCGGAATGTGTTGGCCATACCCAATGAGGAGTTGCAGTTTGAAGAAATGCAAGTTGAGGACGACACTGGACAAGTCCACATCATTGAGGGTGGCTCGCCGTTTGGCACGATTATTCGCACCTTCAACACTGTGTCCGACCGTAGCGCAGAAGGGCTGGCACCAGCAACCGCAGGCAGTGGTGTAGAGCCTAACCTCAAGGTGCGTCTGCCCCATCCCGACAGCATTCCCGGCAACCTTCTCATTCGTGCCGGTTTTGACCGTCTGCAAGCCTACCAAAACGAAAGCATGGGTACAGGTGGTATGATGCGCCCGATGTCAAGCAGTAGCATCAAACATTTGTTTACTAATGATACAAAAGGACCACGACTTGGTGGTACATTTAGCGACCACAACTGGGAGCACATCAGTCAAGGCTCGTTCCCCGACCCCACCTACGCTGGTTGGGAGTCGGCTACAGGCAACGCCCCACTTGAGACATCATACGAATTGCACGACCGCACGCTGTTCTTCCACATTACCAAGAACGGCAACACCCACAGCCACCGCCATCCAACCTTCTACACGCACGCTGGTGGTGTGGTCAATGCAGAATTGACGGGTGTATCGTACAGCGGCACTACACTCACGGTCAACGCCGCACCTAACGCTTCGCTGTTCAGTGAAGCAATTCGTGATGGTCGTAAATTCCTGCGTCTGTATGACCCAGTAACAGATAGAGGCGGTGTAGCGTCATTCACAGGTATTGCTGGCTCTACCTTTACAGGTTGTGTAGGGGATGCTGACTTTACTGAGTTGGTCAAGTCGTCCATTACTGCACTCAAGGTTGTTCCCTCCTACTACATCCCCGCTGGTAGCACTCGCTTCTTTGCGGCTCGTCGCCTGCGTGACCACGCTGAAGTAAGTGGCAACAGTCCCGATATTATACACACTAATTATGTGGACGGCTTGACGCTAGACGCAACGCTATGTAACGATGTGTACAAACTGCCCAAACTATCCCCGTTGTCTCTTCCACGCATGGGGCATCACTTTGTCAATCCAACAATGGCTATGCTACCCGGTCACTTTGCTCACCCCGCTTACCAAAGTTTGTACAACAAACACCGAGCAATCCGTTCCGCTACAGTCAAACCGCATGAAATTGCGCTAATGGAAGAACAAGACCTCGGTGACCTAAAAACCGATATTTCCACCACACTGACCAACAACTTGTACGGCTACGATACCCTGCATACCTTTGGTGCGTTGACGGCCACACCAAGTGGGCCAAGTGATATTCACGGTGGGGCTTTCACGCTTATGTTTGAGTCCAAGATTCGTAGTGATGGGTATGGCGTACTGGCATCCGAAGGGCAGGCTGGTGTCGTCAATGCCGCTGGTGGCCACACTATCGTGTTGGAAGCCGCCGCTACCTACACCCTGCGTCATCACTTCCCCGACCCAAGCGAAGTGGGTGCATACCAAATTGTTATTCAACCTAACCTGCATAAGTCGCAGTTCATCGGCTACCACGCCAATGGTGCGGCTACAGGCGACCCACTTGTGCATCAACTACCCAATGGTACTGAAAATGAATTGACCAGCCAGCAGGTCGCACTGGTTGTAGGTCTGCGTGAACCCGACAGTGCTACGGGTGCTGTCGCTCTTGTACTGGCTGAGGCTACGATGGCTGATGTTCGTGGATGTGAAGTGTTCATCAATGAACTCATCATTGACCACGACCCCGACCACGGTAGCCAATTCACCAACATTCCACCATTGATGTTGTACAACGCATTGGGTGTGCAAGCAACCGAAAGTCCTGCCTTTGTCAAGCGTTCACTGCCTTATCACCCGCAAATGTTTGCTCGTGCAACGCCCGGTATGACCACCAATATACCGTGGTGGAGTATTGTTCACAAAGATGGCCCCGACCACGCCGACGCTACAGGTTTCCGCCATCTCAATCATCACCGTCTTGACAATTACTACGAGTTCCTGCGTGCCAGTGCTGGAAGTATTGCTTGTCAAATCACGCTCGCAGGCTACCCAAGCCTGTACCCCGACCTGTATCACGAAGTGCTTGAAAACATCAGCCTCAATCCAGTGTGTACCGTAGTGAGTGTGGCTACAAATGTGGGCGGAAGTGGCAATACTGAAATCACCGTTGATGATGCTCGTGGCTTCCCACAAAAGCCGTATTACGGCAACAAGTTGGAGTACACAGATGCAAACGGTGTGCGTCGTACTCATACCTACACGGAGCGCAGTGGGTATGATGCGACTAACATGAACAAACCAAAGATATTCACAGTGGTGGACAAAGCGACATTTACTGATGATTTAACCGCTGGCACCAAGTTGCGCCTTACTCGTGCCTACGATTTCCGACCTGCTGGTGCTATTTTCAAAGATTCTAAAACCAGCATGATAACACGCATTTTACCACAAATGCTACAGGGTAGCCGAGATACTAACAGCCTACACATGGCTGATGCTTTCCTATGCCTATGGCACCCCAACCTTGGCCGACCGCATACTTTCTACTCGGATTCCAGCCGTACATGGCTTAACCCGTTGACTGACCGGGCCATTGACCAAAAGCCGTTGAACAGTATGCCCGAACACTTTGAGACTGTACACTACCATGATGCGGCCTACTACGCCAGTCTTGGACCGTTTGCATTTGACCGTAAAACACTTTCACCCCCATATCAATTGATTGCTGACTCCTCTCTTGGCACTAATGTACCATCCACTGTAGCATCGGTAGATATTGCTTCTAAAACAATAACCACATCAAGAAATGCTCCTTCCAATTCAAGAACTGCAACACTACCGGGTGGGACAAGAATAAGCGTTGATGGTACTGCTTACACTGTATCGGCTGACAACCATGTCACGGGTGGCATTATCGTTGTAGAGGACATCAAAGCAACCATACCAATCGGTTCTACCATAGAACTTCACGGTACTGGTAGTCTGCAAACAGCACACGCTTTGGATACTTCGTTTGGTAGCCCATTGATTGCGGGTAATTTTGACCCACAGGGTGGGCAGGCTGACTCTTCCGATACTGCAACCAAGACTAACCTCAACCACTACTGGCCTTGTGGTAGTCGTGGTGGCCCGCTTATCAGTCGTCTTGACGGGTACGGGTATGTTTCAGCCGCATGGGACTATCCACGAGAATACACCTTTGACGGCCCGGTGTGGGCTGACCAAGACGATGATGGTTCGTATGCTGTCGCCAACGGTGTGGTCAAATCCACATACGATGCGTTTACCGATGCAACATGCGACTACAACAATGACCCAACCATTACCATGGATTCCACGGCAAAACTTGTAGTCGGTATGGGCGTGAGTGGTACTGGCATACCGGGCGGTGCCACAGTTTCATCCATCACCAACGCTACGACCTTTGAGTTGAGTGCGTCCACCACAGGTGGGTCTGTGACGAATGGCACGCTCACATTTACTCCCGTACAAACACGCACCCGCCCATTCGGTTATCGTATTGGCCTGCGCCAACCGTACAACAAACCACAATGGTCGTTGTATGGTATGCGTGCATTCCGTGAGGCGGCTGTAACCACTACGAACAATGTCGTGGGCTACCCACACGGCCCACTTGTGCAAGGCGAGACTGAAACATGGACATATGCAGGTGGGAGTGGTCTTGCTAACGGCACATACCCCAACACCCAACTCGGCATTATGGAACGACAGACCAACTTCTCCGGTATGCTCGGTGTGGATAAACCCGAATGGCAAGTGCGCTATAGCGACGGTATGCGTGTAACCCGCCCATTCGGGTGTCCTGTTCGCACACTACGAAACGCAAATACAGTGCTTCGTGATTGGTGGGGCGATAGCGAAGGTAAGGGCATTTACAAGTTGGACGAGGCTGTAGCCTACTACTTGGTAGATTGGTGGGGCAATACTCGTGGTGAGGATGTGCGCCGTCATCCTGTTCGTGGCTTCGGCATTCGTCCTGCTTGGGATGCCGCCGATGTGTACGAGTATGACCGTGTGGACGACAAATCTCCTTATGACCGTATCTACAACGGGGGAGAATCCATTGTCAACATGAAAGGATTGGTTGACGGAAGTGGCAATGTTTCGGTAGGGGCTGGTGTCACTGTTCCACGCTTTGGTGGTCGTCTTAATAACACCAACAACAACGACACTACTGAACTTGTGGATGTGTACTTCCCCACCAACGCTCATCGTGTTGGGGATGATGGTCACGGGCGTGGCCTCCGCTATCCTACTGCTTTCAATGAAGATGTACTCACTGCACTTGACGAGCCGTATCACGCATCGGGTGTTGTGCTGTCTCATCACACCGCTGAGCCGAACATGAACGACGGTTACATTCGTGCCCGTAACGATGTGTTACAGGCTGATGAGGTGCCTCGTGGTATCAGCGCACGCCTTGACATTGCAGAAGACGGCTTGCTCAAGCCCGAAGCCGTAGTAAGTGACCGTGTAGAAACAGTGAGTGGAGATTCACCACACAAAGATGCTGTAAGCCGCAGTGCGCCCCGTATTGGACTTGATACCGAGAATGTAGAGGGTGTGGATGACAACCTCATCGCCATTAACACTGAGGCTCACAGCCTGCACTCCGACCGTGGTGTAGGCCAGCGTGTCATTATGCAAGGTGGTATGCAAGCAGGTTCGCAAACACTTGGACACTACGACCTCACCGCCCTTGACTTTGGAGGGCAACCACAGGGTGGTGCTATGCGCCTCTCCCATACCTCCAACTTCAACCCACTCGGTGGCACTTACATCGCAGAAGCCCGTAACTTCGTATCACCCATTGACGACACCGAATGGGGTGGGATACCTACATCGGGTATGGCGTTGTGGCTCAAAGCCGACTCGCTTGATTTGGCTGATGGTGATGCCGTTTCATCATGGAAAGATAGTGGGCCAAATGGTATTGAATTAACACAGGGAAGTGCATCTGCTCAACCTTCGTATATTGCATCTTCCTCTAATGTCAACAACATGCCTGTCGTTGATTGTGACGGTAATGACTTTTTATCGGTTGACTTTGATGCTCGTTTGAATACAAATGAAATAACTCTCTTCCTTGTTGCATGGGCTGATGCAGATGATGGAGGGATACATGGAATAATTGAGTCAAGAACTTCCAGTCCAGTTACTCGTGCTGGATATAATCTGTACATACGCATGGATTCGGGTAATAAATGGCAATGGTGGGGTGGAAGTATATCTAATACTGTAGTAGATGCTACATGTGATTTAGTAGCCGGAAACACCACTGTTACTATGGATGACACTTCTGCAATGGTAGTAGGTCGTTTAGTACATGGTACGGGGATTACTGTGGGTACTACAGTAGCGAGTATTACTGATAGTACACACATAGTGCTAAGTCTTCCTCCGACAGCATCGGGTACAAATGTAACTTTGACTTTTGGTTCATCTGCTTGGAATACTGTTGCTACTGGTACAAATTCAGCAGTTGGAGGACAAGCAGAACTTGTTACTGCATCAATAACAGGTGGCGACGGTATAGGCGGCTCTGCTACCTATTTAGTGAATTTACAAGGCACTGGTAATTACACTTCTACAAATGCGTATTACAAAGCAGATGATAGTTCATACATGGTAGGTCGTGTACCCAGTTCATTCTATCTTAATGGGAAAATAGCCGAGGTCATTCAGTATAATAGGGAAATGACGGCTACTGAAAAACAACAAGTTGAAGGATACCTTGCAGAAAAATATGGATTTACCAATAACGCATCTCATTGGAAGTCAAGCAACCCGTATCAAACTGATACCAACGGGCACCAGCGCACCAACCTCACCGACAAGCGCATTTCCTACATGTTGCGCCCAGTTCGTTTACTGGACAAACAACACGCTGAGATGTTCCGCTCCAACCTCAACTTGCACTCGTCAAGCCCACAGTACGGTAGCAACTACTTCGGTGCCACTGCTGGTGGTAAGTACGGACTGTATGTGTACGAAACAACCAACGGTCAAGCATCGGCAGGCTCCTACATCCGTAGCACCAATCCCGACACCAATCCACCATATGCGCCCGCATACTACATGGACATCAGCGCAAGCGACACTGTGCCTATGAGTCAAGGCCCGAAAATTATTGGTACAGGTGAAAGCAACTTTGATTCATCGTTATTGGACAACGAGATTACTCGTGTCGTGATAAGCGAAAACACCCTGCAACACCACCGTGCAGATGCCGCTCGCCGCCGCACCCATCAAGAGGGTGAGAGTAAGGAAGAGCGTATGGATTTCAGTGTTCAACCTCGCTTCTCTCAATCTTTGCATCCAAAAGGACATAAAGGAGATGTAACCTACAATTCAAATGACCACAGTGGTGATGCTTCGTGATGGATTACGATTTTTGTGATTGTTGTTCCCCTGCTGAACTGGCCTTTGCAGTGATGAAAGCCAAGAAAGAAAAACCGTTTCATGGCTACAACCCAAATAAGCACCACAAGAAAGGTGGACTGAACGCTAAGGGGCGAGCGAAGGCCAAGCGTGAACAAGGTTCAAACCTCAAACCTCCCGTGACAACCAAGCCGAGTAAACTCAAACCCGGTTCAAAGAAAGCAAAGCGTCGTAAGTCGTTTTGCGCTCGCATGTCGGGTGTCAAAGGCCCGACCAGCAAAGGTGGTAAACTCACACCAAAGGGAGCGTCCTTGAAGCGATGGAACTGTTGAGGGTTTGATATGGTGTTTGAGAAGGCATGGCGTTTTCTCAAGGCTTCACGCCAAACTGAACTTGGCGAGTTCCACCCCGACTTTCCCAGTTCGTATGGGCCGGTGAGAGGCGCACGCTACACAAAAGAGTCTCGCAGAAAACAAATCCAAAGCGAGGGTATGAAGGCTTTACCAACAAAAGGTTGGAAGCATTATCATGGTGAAAGTATGCCCGAAAAAGCAGTTTGGGCATGGATGCTCAATAACAACATTGAACCCACGACGAGCAACATGGAAAAGGTGGTAAGGATGGTACACAATATGGGTGGTGAAGTATCGGCTCGTTCACCCACAGGAGCGATGAATGTATGGGGAATAAGAGGTAATAGGCTTAACGATGCTTATTTGGATGAATCGTATTCTCCCGATGAGTTCGGAGAAAGGCAGATTTTCAATTCATATGCAATTCCACAAAACATTCCACCCGAAGCACTTGTGAGAATCGGAAGAACAAGTGAGTGGGCGAGATTGAATAATAGCCTATATCCCGAACAGCAAAAGCGTGACCAAGAGTTCATTGATTACGAAAATTCTGTAAAAGACCTTGGATGGTGGCCTCAAACGGAGGAATACGATGACCGTTCTTAAAAACACAAGGACTGGTCGGTACAGCACCGACGCAGATGAGGTCATGACCCATGTGCGTAAGCCCGTGTTCGTGGACAACGCCATTCATCACGGTCGCATCAGTGTGCAGAAGGCAAACAAGGCCAAGGTCACGGTGGAAAAGAAAAACACTCGTAATTTACAAGTAATGCCGCAACGCAATTACCGTATCCTTGAGGGCGAATCGTACATCCAATTGTCGCATAACAACACACCCGGCCATTCGCTCAATACTGCCCCTTTCTTTGCTGATGATTTAATTTCCAGCACCAACAGCCCCATGCTCATCTACAACGCTGACGCATCAGCACAACGCCTGTTACCGCACACGGTTGAATCATCATCGTTTGGTGTGCTGGTGAACCTACGCAACATGAAGGGCAAGACGCTGGACGGTATCGGGTTCACTGGTCGCACTGTCAAACTCGGCCAGCCTGTGGATGTGGGCCTGCGTACTACGGACTTGGCTGTGCGTCTTGGTGAGTCCATCAACAGCGGTGCAACCAGCGTGAACATCTCACGCCCGCAGAATGTTACCGCATCATCAGCACGCAAACACAGCACACGCTTCGTGGGTCAAGACTTCAACAACATGAACCTCATGACCGCCCTGCGCTTCCTTGGCCGTCATGACAGCCGTATGCTCCTGCTTGACCGCTTCGGCAATCTGCTGTACATCCCCATCACATTTAGTGAGGCGAGCGTATTCGTGGACAAGAATCTGCGATTCGGTGCCAAGACCGATAACCCGATTGAGAACATCTCCAACCGTGTCACTGTGCAAGGCCAGCCGCTGGCTCTCAATGACTTGGTAATTGTCACGGTGGACGATGTAGAAGGACAGGTAGAGGAGGTGCGAGAGGACAGCGCACCTATCGTTGATAACACCGCCCGCACCACCAACGCCGCCCGTCGTGTCGCACGACAGGTACTCAAATCACGCTCGCTTATCCGTGGCTCTATATCCAGTGGTGGTCATCTTAACCTGCTCAACCTGCGTCCCGGTATGACTGTCAAGTATGACGGTGGCAATAAGGTCGTCACGGAAATCAAACATATGCCGATGAGGAACATGAGCGACCTTACGATGATGAACCTTGACACGGGTATTGAGGGCATTCTACAGGGCGTGGCAGAGGGTACCAGCGTGGGTGCAAACGACAGCAACCCTGCTACCTATGTGCAGGTAGTGGAACAGAACTTGGCTTTGTTCGGCAAGGTGGAATTGCGTATCGTATCGGTGGTTAAAGAAAGAGGAGTATTTAACACGGCATACCTCATCGGTGGTGTGAAGGGAACACACGATAGGGGTAAAATCGGCAAGAACGGCTTGCCCATCGGTGTGAACAAAACAAGAGAGCGGAGGAACATTTATGCCGATTAGTGATTACATGCGGCGGTTGCTACTTGACACGCTCGCCAGCAACATCAACGAGGTAATTTTGGGTTTTGACGGTACACCAGCCACTACTGATGATGGCTCGGCGGGTCGCCCTGCTATCACCCTCACCCCCACCATCACGGTGGTTGATGACACCTCCCTGCTCGTTGAGGCTAAACTGCCCTACGATACCATATTTGCTGACCAAATCAAGGAGGTGTACAT
>Ga0208645_1004229_pt1 | contig 10258 bp, 8 predicted proteins | sample VirMetDEL_Sep_01_FD_184519 | JGI IMG/M metagenome (GOLD analysis project Ga0208645, IMG submission 184519) | Aqueous microbial communities from the Delaware River and Bay under freshwater to marine salinity gradient to study organic matter... | ecosystem: Environmental > Aquatic > Marine >...
AAAAGATATTATTGAACATTTAATTAGTATCGGAAGTATGAAACAAGGGGGAATAGGATTGTATAACACCTTCGTACATTACGATATTAGAGGAACAAAAGCGAGATGGTAATGAAAGGATTAGGAGATTTATTAGAAAGAATATTTAGATTCTTTGGTATAAAAAAGAAAGAAGGATGTTTATGTGAAGAACGTCAAGAAGCAATAAATAGAATTTTTCCATTTAAAAAATAAACATGAACACAGGTTTTAATGGTACTAACTGGTTTGAAGCATCTACTGATTTTTCAGATATGATGATAGCAGGCGCTGTAGCACCTAATGATTTTACACTACGTTTCAGAGCTGATAAACCTGAAACATTTGAGATTCTTATGAATGAAGCTAATGCTTTAATAGAACTCAAACAAAAATTTGATTATGCAGAAAAACAACTTAATGTAATTTATACTGCAGGATTAGACACTTTTACAGTAGAGCAAAATATAGCTGTACTTAATATTTTAAAAGATGAAGTTAATATTATAGCAGTACAAGCTGATAATGAATATTACAATAAGCAAAAAGCTAATTTTGACTTTGATGAGTATAAGGCTAAATTCTTGCCTCTAAGAGACGCAGTAGCTATTTTGATGCCATATACCCCTTTTATTATTTTCTTAGCTCCTAGGCCCACTTCTGGCCTTGTAGAGGGAGCTAGTAATAAACATGAACAGTGGAATAACAAAGCAAAGGAGTATATTGCTAATGCACCTGCTAAAGATAGTATTTGTATCCACATCTATCCTGATGGTAGAGAGATGCCTTCAACAGCAGATATGCCAGTTAAAAGGGTTATTGATAAAGTATCTAATTACTTTGATGAAGAGTTAAACTCTAAATATAAGAGTATAGCACAAGAAGCTATGACTACAGACCATTTTGATAAAATATTAATATACCTAGAAACATATTTCCCGGGTAAACCTGTATATGTTACAGAGTTTGGGATAGCTAGTCCTGGAAGCTTTAAAAATACTATAGGCTATTCTCAGGGTATATTTTCTTTCTGGCTAAGATACAGAACTAAATTTGAAGCGTTATTAGAACATAACGGAGTATCTTTAAGTATTGCGGGATGTATGTCTCCAGCAACTAAAAAAGATGATTACAGATTTCCAGAAGAATCTACTGTACCTAGGCTAAGCTTTTTTACTTATGAGTTAGTATCAAGTATTCCTGAGCTACATCAAAATATTGAAGATGTAAGTATGATTACTGAGGAGGGGGATTATTATTTAACATTTATTAATACACAAGGAAGCGCAATAACATCTACAGTAACAGTAGATACAACATTAGATATTATAGATACTTATGGAGAAACACTTATGGGATTAAGTTCTTATAGTTCATCTGGGGATGCACCTTTTAAATCAGGTGGTTCTACTCCAGATTTTGAAATAGATGGTGTAACAATTATCATCCCAGAAGTTAAACCTGTAATAGCAGGAGAAGAAATTACACTACATATACCTCCGTACTCTTATGGATTTTTATATGTAGAAACAAAATTAATAGAAGAAGAACCAGAACCAGAACCTAAGCCTAGATGGTGTAAGTACTTTAAGTGGTTATTTAAAGATAAGTGTAAATGAGAAGTAGGTTTATTTTTTTAGGAGGGCTTCTGGCCCTCCTATTTTTATCCAGTTGTAGTGCGGCCTGGTATTTAAATAAAGCTGTACAAAAAGATCCTAATATACTAGTACAAGATACTGTAGTAATGGAAATACCTGTAATAGAAACAGATACTATATTTGAATCTGTAGTAGATACATTAGAAATTGAACAAGACTTAGATTCTATTTTAGCAGAACTAGACTTACCAGAGATATGCAAGGAGATTATAAAGCCGGTAACAGAGTATATAACTAAAATAGAGTTCATAGATACTACTATTAATAACATAGAAGTGTTTGAAACTGATAGTTTCAAGATAACAGTAGAGACTATATTAGAACCCTTAGACAATAATACTTATAGTTTACGGACTAAATTAACTGACATAGAAGCATTATATTCCTTTGAGAAACTAGTATATGTAAAGGATCCGTCATGGTTCAATAAGAAAATAGAAATATTTTTACTGGTTATATTATTAGTTTTACTTATAGCTTTGTTAAAGTTGTAACTTAAGGCTCTAAATAGAACAGTTGTAACTATTTTAAATAAGCAATACTTTTTATTAAATTTACACAAATTTTGTTTATAGTGAATAAAAAAAGATTATTTTTTGATATAGAAACGTCTCCTTTAGTAGTATACTCTTGGAATGTAGGTAATAAGATAAGATTAACACCTGATAATATTATAGAAGAAAGAGCTATTATATGTATTTCCTATAAGTGGGAACACGAAGAAGAAGTACACACGCTAACTTGGAACAGTTCTAAATCAGATAAAGGAATGTTAAAAAAATTCGTAGCTGTTATGGAGCAAGCTGATGAAGTAGTAGCTCATAATGGGGATGGTTTTGACATACCTTGGATAAGGGGTAGATGTTTAATACATGGTATTAAAGTACCACCTACTATAGATTCTATAGATACACTTAAATTAGCTAGACGTTTATTTAGACTTCCATCTAACAAACTAGATTACTTAGCTCAATTATTATTTAAAGATAAGAAATTAAGTACTGGAGGTTTTAGCTTATGGAAGGATGTCTGTGGTAATAACAGAAAAGAAGCTATGGAAGCTTTAGAGACTATGGCGGAATATTGCGAAAAGGATGTAATACTTCTAGAAAAAGTATTTCATAGAATAAATCCTTACGCACCAAACAAAATAAATTATGCTATGAAATCAGGACTTAGTGTTATACACTGTCCAGAATGTTCTAGCAATAAAACATATTGTAGTAAAACAAGAGTATCTGCAGCTGGAATTAAAAGAAGGCAAATGAATTGCAAAAGCTGTGGAAAGTATTTTACTATAGCAGATTCAAAATATCAAACAGTATTAAATTAAAAAATGCTTTTACAAGAACTTACAGGATATTTAAAAACATCCATAAACAATGGCCCGGAACCTAGAAGTTTCAGATTAACTGATAGGTATTTATATTTTATGCTTAAGAACTTTAGGGCTCTCCTAATTAGGCGTAAAGTAGATAAACAGTATTTTGTAAGTGATTTTAACTTTCAAACTCTCCCTTGTGTATCTCTGGAAAAATCCACACTCATGGATTGTAATTGTCTTCCTTCTGGGGTAGGTTGTCCTCTTCTAAGGTCAACTGATCCCCTTCCAGAGATTCTTACAAGTAGGAATAATTATATATTAAACTATGTAACAGATATGTATGGTAATGATATACCATTAACAACTATGCAGGAGTTTAAATACAGCAATATGTCATTCTATAAAAAAGATAGGGTATGTTGTTTTATACATAAAGGTTATCTATATATAGCCAACAATACAGATTTAGAAAAAGTAACATTAAATGCTGTATTCTATGACCCATTAGAAGTTACAGATTGTGACGGTAATACTTGTTTAGATCCATTGACTTCTGAATTTCCTATGGATAAGGAGCTAGTTGATACGCTTCTAAAGATGTCTTATCAAGAAATATTAGGAGTAGTAAATAGCACACCACAAGATAGAGAAAATGACTCGCGAGATGAAAGCGCCCAGGCTAACGTTAAAGTACCTAGGCAGGATGTATAGAAAGGAATATAAAGGTTCTAGACTAAATGTAAGCGCAGATACTTATGAAAAAGTAAGTGCTGATTTTAATAAATATTTAGTAAGATATCTAGCCCACACCGGAAAAGAATTTGATTTACTGGGAGGTGCTGGATCTATTTATGTTAGAAAAAGACCAGTAGAGGCGGATAATTATAGAATAAATTTTGGACATTATAGGAAGACTGGTAAGCTTATAGAATTTAGAAACTTACACTCATTAGGATATTATGCTAGATTCAAATGGAATAAGGCTAAAGTATATCTTCCTAATAAAACTTTATACAGATTTAGACCTGCTGAAAATGCTAAAGAAGTGCTTTCAGATTATATTATAAATAAAAATACAATACTAAAATACGTATCTAAATAATGAAATGGACACCCTTAAATATGGTGCTAGGCGATTTAATTGCAACTATCAGTAAACAACAGTGGTCTGAAGATGATGTAATGGAATGGGGACTTAGGGCTATGAGAAAACTTAGAATACCCATCCAGTATGAAAGTACTTTAGGTATTATAGACATAGATGAGTATACAGGAGAACTACCTTCAGATTATGAGTTAATAGAGTTATTAGCATATAAAGAAGATCCAATAACAGCCGCAGAATTGCAAAAAATAGAAAATGATTTAGGTCATGATAATGATTTATATTATACCGGATTCCTAGAAACTATGCAGTTTATAAGTCAGTACAAACCTTTAAGGTTAGCTAAATCACCTTTTGCAGTAAGTGCGCATTGTGATACTTGTGCTAATTTAAGTGGTTATGCTGAGCATGAATATAAAGTATATCCTAATAATATGTTAAAGACTACTTTTAAAACAGGTACTATTTGTATAGCTTACAGGAGATACGCTAAAGATAAAAGTGGTAACTATCTAGTACCAGATGATGAAGATTATTTAGAGGCCTTGAGAAGTTACATAATGATGCGTCTATGGGAATATAGACTTAATATGAAAGAGCAAGGTGCTGCAGAATTATTCACTTATTATGCTAGGAGATGGAGTTTTCTAAGAAAATCTGTTAATGGTAAGTTAAGGAATTTCCGCACTTTAGATGAGTTTGAAAATTGGAGGCAGCAGGAAAATAGATTAGTTAGAAAAGAAAGAGATTATTACTCAGGATTTGCAAATAGACCTGAGGAAGACTTAAGTATATAATATGGTTACAGATACTAGTAAAGGTATGTATTTAGACGGGTCCCCTATGGTTAATCCAAAAGGGACTTATAGGTTTGCACTCAATACTGTTAATATAGGTGATGAGGGTGAATTAGGCTATGTATCTAATGAAAAAGGTACTACAGTAAGTTACTCTTTAGATAGAAAACAAATAGGACATGTTAATACTATTAACAATGAAGCTGTAATTATTAGTTTACAAGGTAACTGGTTTGAGATAGGTGTTCAAAAAGGGGATGAATACACACCTTATATTATATCTAAAGATTTCACAGAAAAACTTTTCAGCAAAACTAAACAAGTTAGAGGAGAATATAGACTAGTTAATGGCTGCAATAGAATTATATATCTATGTACACCTTTACTGTTATCTATTAATTTAGACTCCCTAGATACTTATTTAAAAGATGGCTTTACTCAAGCAACTGCAAATAGTACGGGAGATGGTTGGGATTTAACTAAATTTAAATTAGCTCCTGATTATGATTACCCTTACTTTTCAGATACTACAGTAAATAATTCAGGAGGAAGTTTAGTAGCTGGAACATACCATGCTACAATATCTTATGTAGATAGTAATTCTAATGAAGTAGGTTGGGGAGACATTACAAACACTATACCAGTTACAGATGATGCATATACTAGTTTTAATTCAGTTGATGGAGCTCCTGGCGTCCCTACAACAAAATCAATAACTTTTTCTATAGATAATCTAGATACTAGATACCCATACTATAAAATAGGCATAGTTGCAAAAACAGAAGGAGCTACTACAGCATACGTATCTGATAGTAGAGATACAACTTTAGATTCTTTTACGTTAAGGAGTTTAGAAGACTTATCGCCTACAGCTCTGAATAGTATTACTATTAATAGTGTAATATTAGAAACTGCTGAAGATATAACTCAATACGATAATAGATTATTAATTGCGGGTGTTTCTGAGCCAGCATATACACCATCACTGTTTCAACAAAAAGCAAATACTTATAAGACTAGTTGGAAAGCCCATTTAAGATTAAATGAAAGCACGAATAGTTCTAGCCAAGCTGGGCATAAAGGGTATCAAGCCTATGTAGATGTTAGGGGTTACATGAAAGATGAAGTTTATGCTTTAGGTATAATTTGGGTATTTAAAAATGGATTCCAAACAGAAGCATTTCACATACCTGGTAGATTAAAAAATACAGGAGTTATAGGAATATTACCTAGTTCTTCTGATCCTAATACTTACCATTCTAGACCATTACCTATAGATGGTTGGGATGATACTGAGTATTCAGTAGGTTCTATTGATTTACCAACAGAAGATGCTGCACATATAACTGATGCTGGGTCATTCTTAGAAAGATGGCAAGTATATAATACAGCTACTTTACAAAGCACAGCATCTACTACAATACCTTATGAAGGAGATTTAGCTTATTGGGAAAGTGAAATAGCTTACCCTGATGATGTTGATTGTAATGGTGATAGAATATATCCAGAAGGTAATATTAGACATCACAAGATGCCTGATGCTACTTTATTAAGTAATACTAATGAAGATCACGTTTATGGTTATTACTTATCTATAGAAGCTTCTGATATAGAACCACCTGAAGAATATGCAGAAGAGATTGCGGGTTTTTATATTGTCAGGGTTAAGCGAGATGATGTTAATTCTTCTGTACTAGATAAGGGTCTTATGACCAGAATGTTGTATGCTTCCCAAGAGTTCAATATAGAAACTGATGAAGCTGGTACTACTCTTTCACAACAAAGTTGTTATTTTCAACCATATCCTTGGAATTCAGAAGCATATAATACTACTGCAGGAGGTGCAGGAGCTACAGAATATACAATAGCAGCTAAGATATCTAATGGTTCAGAAGCTTTACATGGAATACATACTCCTAGGGGTAAACTAACTGATATAGGATTACCCTCAACTTATTTTAAAGCTGAGAATAAATATATTACCAGGAGACCTACAGATGTAACTACTGGGGAATTTTCTACATATCAAATGCAATTTTACAGTACACCACTTTATAGATATGCATGGTTAACTACTGGAGATCCGGAAGATGCAGATTATGTACCTGAATTTACTAATAGAGTTATTACTAAGCAAGCATATATAGATGCAGACTCTTACTTAAATGGTTTTTTTGATCACCAAGTAAATAACTTAGAACAACAAGAAGTACAGATTATACAAACAGAATCAGATGTCCCAGACCCTGCTTCAAATATTGATATGAATGGAGCTAACTATACTGAAAAAGCAACTTTTTATTTTGGCTCATTAAAACAATATATACCTAGTCAGTATGGTAACATAGAGGGCTTAACATATATGAAAGCTAGTGACTTTATACCTTATGATGGTAGTCCAGTAGTTACTAACTTCTTTGGAGGAGATACTTTTATTTCAGCACTCTATATGCGTAGACAAGCTAAATTAGCATATAAGCCAAATCCTGGAGGTATTATGTATCCTATTAACAATGCATTTGATGCATCAGGTGCATGGAGCCAAGCAAACTGGAGAATACTAACTAAATTTTATACTGAGTCTATAGTAAATTGTGGTTTACGTAATGAAGGTACTGAAAATTTTGAGGTCTATTATCCTAAAAGTTATTCCATTGATTATTCTGAATTGCGCAAATTTATAACATTAGAAGGTACTTTAGATTTAGATGGTGTAATAGATGGTGGCGGGACATTAGTAAAGTGCGACTTAATACCTAACTATTATGAATTAAATACTGATTACTTAGAAGAACCTAATTTTAAAGTATATGTAGGAGTACGACCTTTCTTTGATTGGTGTAATGCTTGTTATAATGAGTTTAAGAGGCGCATCTATTATTCTAATCCAGCTACTGAAGAAGATACTTTTGATGCATACAGAGTCTTCCTAGCTAATAATTATAAAGACTTACCTTCGTCTAAGGGATCTATAACCTCTATCTTTACACAAGATGATAAAATATATACACATACTACAGACTCTATGTGGTTACTAAATGCAAATTATAAAACATTAGAAGACCAAGAAGGTGGTACTATTAAGGTTGGTACGGGTAGTTTCTTAGGTTTACCAGCAATACAAATTAAATCACTTAAGGGTGGTTATTTAGGTGTTGATTATAACCAAACTATACAGACAACAGAAACAGGTGTTATCTTCTTAAGCAAGAATAAGATATTTCAATTAGGGCAAGGTTTACAGGAAATCTCCTTAAGAGGTATGCGAGAATTCTTTGAAACTAATAGTGAGGTATTTTTCCTAGAACAATTTAAAACTTTAACAGGATTAGATTACCCTAATGCCAATACATCTTGGGGTGTAGGTTTTATAAGTGCTTATGATAGAGAGAAAAATAGATATATTATTTCTAAAAGAGATTATAATATATTAGATAATTTAACAGATAATTATAAAGGTGTTAAGTCTGGAGGACATAGCCCTGAAGTAGGAGATATAGTTTGGGATGATTCTACAGGTATTTTAAGTACAGGAGGATTTCTTATCTATACAGATTCTGGATATACCCAATTAAGTTTAGATAATCCGGAGTACTTTGAAAATAAATCATTCACCTTAAGCTTTGATATAACACAGAACATATGGGTAAGTTTTCATTCTTACTTACCTACTTATATATATAATACTTATTATAATCTTTACTCTAATAAAGACGAAGAAGTACATAAACATAATTCAGGTGATTACCAAAACTTCTATGGAGTAGACTACCCACATATAGTTGAATTGGTTTATCCTAACAATCCATTACAATCTATGGTTACTAGAAGTATTTCATTGACTTCCCATGCTAGGGAATATAGTTTAAATGAAAAACAATGGAAAGATGTTGTCAAAACATTTGATAAAGTATGGTTATATAATGACACACAATCTACAGGAATACTAGATGTGACAATTACTAATAATGACACTGGTAATCCTTATTTAAGTTTAACCTATCTTGACGGCTCTGTATTATTTTATAGAGCAGATAAAACTTGGCATTTTAAAAGATTCTATAATAGATATAAAAATGAATCTAAGCCAATATTTGATTCTAGTTGGGAAGCTTTACAAGATGAGTATTTCTTAGATAAAATACCTACAGAAACAGAACATGAAGAAGCTGACCCATTCAAACAAGGTAAATTACGAGATAAGTATATCGTAGCTAGATATATATTAGATAACCCAGAAAACACTAAAGTTACTACACTAGTATCTAATAGTGTTGATAAACCTTCTATAAGATAATGCCAAATAATAACAGAGGTATAAATAGTATGTGGACACCTGAAAAGGTTCAAAAGGTTATTAACCACTGGACTGTAGACCAGGGTAGAAGAGAATCGCCCGTAACAGGACAAATACTTTATGACTTAGCTATGAAGCATAACTACCCATTAGATATATTATTAGCTCAAGGAGCTGCTGAAAGTCAATTTGGTATAGACGGACGTGGTGTAGCTACTAAAAATATTTTTAATGTAGGTAATACTAATGGTGGTGATGGTTTTAGTGCTTATGATAAATCTAAAGCTAAATACAATAAATTCCAGCCTAGTTGGGAAGCAGGTATAGAAGATCACATAACACAAATGCAACGTACTTATTTGCCTGAGGATGGTGATTGGACAAAGCTTATTACTAATTTTGTAGATAACAAAGGTAGAAGATATGCTACGGATGAGTTATATGAAAGTAAATTAAAAAATGTAATTAATTCTGTATACAAAGCTGCTGGTATCCCACAAGAACAGAGATATATAAATATAATAAATCCTGGTAACTACTCAGATAAAACTAGTGATAGTTCTTATGGTTTTATAGACCCTAAAGATTTAGGTATAGAATATGATATTCCTGTTATGGCTCAGGATAATACATCTGTAGATAATTATATTTCTAGAATACAACCAGCCTTAGATGATTTGTGGGAAAGAACTATAGAAGCGGGAAAAGATGTAAATCTAGATCAATACAAAGGTACACCAGAACCAGAAGTAGATGATGCTTTATGGGAAAGAACTATGGAGCAAGTTAATTCTGTAAATTTACCTGGTAACCAACGTACTAGAAAAATGGCTGGCGGTGGTCCTTTAAGTATAAATATAGGAAATAGTACCATATATGGGGTAGATAACATGGAAGACTATAGAACTGCTTATAACGAAAATAGGGTTTTAAATTATAATAAAGATGGTCAATTAGAAAAAACATTAGATCCTGTTACTATTGTAGCTGACAGAAAAACTGGAAAACAATACCCATATTATGACCAATTAACTAAAGAAGAGCAAAAGTACTTTAATA
>Ga0208645_1004230_pt1 | contig 10255 bp, 4 predicted proteins | sample VirMetDEL_Sep_01_FD_184519 | JGI IMG/M metagenome (GOLD analysis project Ga0208645, IMG submission 184519) | Aqueous microbial communities from the Delaware River and Bay under freshwater to marine salinity gradient to study organic matter... | ecosystem: Environmental > Aquatic > Marine >...
ATGCTATACACATTATTATAATTAGTTTTTTCATTCTTTTATTTTAATTGTTATATCGTGTGGCGCATATTCATTACCACCAAAATAAGGGTATAAATAATACCTTCTTATTAATCCCCAATTACCTTCAGGTCTTCTACGTACAAGTGTAGTATCGTTATCTATTACTATTACATAATAAAATGTTTTTATATCAATAGTAGCGTTATAAATTACATCTGTGTCTATAGTTCTTATCGTTGCAGCGCTATGTCTACCCTCTTCATGCCTTAACCAACAAAGCTCTAACTCACCATTTATGTATCTCCAACCAAGACGTATTGAATACTTTTGATGCCTAACGCCAAAGTCACTCATACCGTATATTTTGTTTACATCATGTTGGTTTTCTGCTATTTCAGTTTCATATATAGCAGACTCATCTAGCATAAACTTAAACTCTATTTTAGAATTTACCGGGTGATTTATAAAACTACCTGAACTATGCTCGCCAGCTGGTATTGTGTAAACCCTGAAGCCAAGATTATCAACTTCTTTATTACAAGATAAAAGTAAAAGAAGTATCAATAACCTTTTCATTAAGGTAAAAATCCAACTGGTTTTTTTGCTTTTTTATTTTTAGAGCTTGATTTGCTTGAAGATTTGTTTTTCAACAACCAAGCAGGCTGTGTTTGGCTACCTTTTTTATTAATTTGTTGCGTAGATTTTTTAGCAGCTTCAACTTCTTCGTTTTTAACACCAACATCCCAATTACTCCAACCACCAACTAAGTGTAATCTTTTCCAAGTTTCAAGCTCACTATCAGTAGCGTGTCGAATGTTCATAATGTTTTGATATGTGTTATGCAAAGGTACGTTAGTCGCTCCTTCAACAACGCTAAATATAGAAGGCCACACAGGGTTGTCAATATCATACAGTGGCATGCTTTTTACAGCTTTTTCGTCAAAATAATAATTTCTTTCACCACGATCTATTTTTCTTTGTTTAATACCTATTGGAGGAGATATTTGTAAAAGCTCTTTAAATATGATATTTTTTTCTCTTTTCCATCTTTCTTTACTTTGGTTATCAACCCATTTTATAGCGGTGTTTTTTAACACACTAACAACACCACCAGCTATACCTGTACCTCTTAGTATAGTGTCTATCATACCATGTATAAATCTTTCTTTCTTTTTATCTATTTGTTTTTTAGCTTCTATATCATCTTCGTCAGAAGTAAACATTAAAGCAAATAAAGCTGTTTGTAAACCATGGAACAACACGTTTTGCACAACAGCATAGTGTATAATTTTAGAAACATTAGCTGTGTCGCTTTGCTTTTGTGTTGTGTACGGTGGTGTTACTCTTCTATTAATCAAGTCTAAACTAGCTCTCTTTTTTATTCTTACAACTTGTGAACCATAGTTTTGAAAAGCAAGTATAAACTTACCTAACACAGATGCTTGTTGTTGAGAAATCATATCTTGCCTAGCTGACTGCTGCGTTGCTTCTGCAACTTCTTGAAAATCTTCAAAAGCTCTTGCCTTAGCGTCTTTTTTATTATAACCTTGTTTTAAATACGTATTTATTCTATTTCTATACATTGTAGCACCTCCAGTTGCAATTGCAAAGCTATCACCAAGCTGAGTTAATGTAAAACCTTTTTGTAATAATAGTCTTATAGCTGCTCTAACAGGTTCTTTTGATTTTGCAACAGTTTGTGCTAGTTCAGCAGCGTTAACATCAAAACCAATACCAGCTCTTCTTTGCTTCAAGTAATCAGAACTAAACAACTCAGTAAAATCAGACCAATATTGTTTTTGATTTGCAAAAGCTTTAGCGGCTTTAAAAACATTGTTGTCACCCCAGTTTATAAAGTTTATGTTAGATAGTTGCTGTAAAAGCATTGATCTTACGTTTAAAAACATTGTTGCACCAACAGATCCATTTAACCAAGTTACAAATTCATTTACCATGCGGTTTTGGCCAGTAGGCCTAGCAGATCCGTTTATAGTTCTATAAAGCATGTCTTCTAGTGCTTCTCTAAAATCTTTACCGTATATAGCTTCTATTTTGTTTAAGTTTTCTTTTGAAAATATTGCGTCTGAATTTTCTACAAACTCAGAAAAAAATTGTTTTCTACCAACTCTACCAGTGGCGTCGGCTAAATCTGTTTTTATATCACCAATATCCCAAACATCGCTTGGCTTTACATAGCCTTCGTCTTGTCTTGATATCAACCCTAATTTATCAGCAAAAGCTTGTAAAGCAGGATCTTTTTTTACAGCATTAGAAAGCTCTGTGATCTCGCTCGCATCTATATCTGGTATATTCATTTTAAATTTATCCCACAAATACAACCTTACCGAGTCGTTGTATGTAAAATCAGTGCCAGGAACTTTTTTAGTAAGTTGTTTTCTTATTTCAGGATATGCTTTTAACAAAGCTTGATAATCATTTGATATAACTTGTTTTGAACTATTTAATTCTATATAAGCTCTATTTAAAGGTCTAATTAAAAACTTGTCAAAAAACCCTCTATGCTTATTACCCTCTTTGCCTTTTCCTATAAAGTTGTATAATAATCCTAAAAAATCTTCATGAGATGGTGGTACAAAAAATCTATACTTACCTTTTTTAAATCCTGCTTTAGCCCCAGCCACAGCTGAAAACCTTTTTTCACGCGGCACACCTTTTTTGTTTTCTAATATAGCATTAAAATCTTGATCTAATTTTTTACTACTACTAAGTCTAGCTTGGACAACTTTAGATTTTATATCTAATTGATCTAAAATATTTTTAACCGCTTCAACGTTTGTCATAGCATCGTCAACAAAATACATGTCGTTATAACCTTCTGCAAACTTATCTAACATCCACATCGCTTTAGCTTCACCAGTGCTATTACCTAAACCAGTTATATTTTCTATTGGTAATGTTATTCCTTTTGATTTTAGCCAACCATGTATTGCCTCTGCGCTAGCCTGCATCCTTGCTGTTAATACAAATACATTTTTATTACCGTACTTTCCTATTTGATTTTTTAATTTTTGCAACAATGGTCCTTCAACACCACCTCTAACATTTACAAAATCATCAAAGTTAAAAGTATATCCCTGCTCTGCAAGATCTGTTCCTAAAGTAGGCCATTCTGCCGATGTTATTTCAACAACATCATCTCCTTTTGTAGCTGTAATAAAATTATTACCTTCAATAATAAGCGTTTCGTCAAAATCAAAAACACTCATACCTTTAGCTTCTTGTTCGTATTTTAATACTGTTCTAACTTTTTTAGTAGACTTGCTTAAGCTAGCAAGCTGTTTTCCTTGTATTTTACTGTTTTTAGCGCCGTTTAATGTTTCTTGTATTTTTGCAGCGCTTATAGTCTCACCAATAGCTTGTCTATATATAAGGTCTTGTTGTGCGGTTATTACTTCAGGTGTCTGATCTTTAACCGGTACATCAACGCCAAAAAGATATGCAACGCTATTTCCATCTTCTAAAATTAATACGTTAGGATCAACACCACCAACTTTACTATATTTTTTAATTTGAGCTTTTGTCAAGTCTAATCTATCAAAAACTTCACCTTTTTTATTAACACCTGTAACTTCCATTTTAAAGTTATTGTTAACATTAGGGTGAAAATACCTAGCCCATATAGATATTTTACCATCTAATATATCAGCTAATAACTCTAAAGGTGGCGTGCCAGAGTAATCGTATTTAGTCCCGTCTAAAGCAACACCTTTTAATCTATCGTCCATAAATATAGGTAAAGAGCCTTGAAAATAAGATTTCATAGCTTTTTCAAATATATTATTTCTACCTTTAAATAAGTTACCTTGAACAGCATGTATGAAAAAATATTTACCCAAGGCAGTTACGGGGCTAGTGTGCTCTTCTCTGTTTTTACCAGTAAGATTATTCCAAAAATTAATTATAGCACCAGTTCTCATTATATGACCTTGAAACCTGCTAGAAGAAGACATCATTAACGCATAACCGGGTATACTATTTTGATCTGCTTGAATATTGTCTTGCATAATTCTAAAAAATAACTCAACACCTCTTTTTTTACTTTCTTTAAACTCGCTGTTATTTATTTTTTGTTGTACAGTTTTTTCGCTAACACCACCATAACCCTCTTTTTTACCAGCAGCGTTTAAATCATTTGTTTGCTTTTGAGATAAATTTATTCCAAATTTTACTCCTGCGTCTTCAACTTGATCTAAAAAGTCTAAAAACTCTTCTTTATTTTTGAATAAAAATTTATTTTTATTTGCTTTTTCTGAGCTACTATCACCTCTCCCAAATGTTCCAGACATGTTTTGTAAAGCAGTTCTAGGTATATTAGGTATTACATAGTTAATAATAAACTGCATATACTCTTGCCTACCTTCTCTAGTTTCTAAATCTATAGGCGTCATATTAAGAGCAGCCGATAAAACTAAAGCATCATATTGAGTTTCTTTACCTATTTTTTTAGCAAGATCTCTAGTTCTTTGCTGTATTGGTGTAACGCTTAGTTTAGCTAAGCCTCTTTCTTGCTGTCTCACAAACTCTTCAACATAATTAGCGTCTAACACTCTTTCAAATAAATCCTGTCTACCTTCAAATAATTTTTTAAGTGGACCTTCATTTACTAAATCAGCTTTAAAAACTTCTATACCAAACTCTTGTGTTATTGCTAAAGATATATTTTCTAAACCAGCTCTTTTTATATCTGACATTGTATTGCCTTTAACAAAAGCACTTAGCAACATAGCAGAGGTAACATCAGTTGTAGCGTTAGGATTACGTCTAATTTTTTGTTTACCATCAGTCATACCTTTGTATGGGCCTTCTTCAGAAGCTCTCCAAAAGTTTATTTGACCGTCTTTAGTACCTTTTGTTCTACCTACATGATCTGTAGTATAACCTATACCATTAACTTCTTTTTGAACACCCATTGGTAAATACTTAGAAAGCCATGTTGTGGTTAAAGAGTTTAATATAGCTTTTTTATACTTAGGGTTTTTAAAAAAAGCTTCAAGAGCAGCTTTGTCTTTACCCATTAACTCGTAAACAAGTTTGTGAAGCTTACCGTTTTTAGAGTAAAGCTGTTTTTTCATTTCAGCAATAATTGGCGTTGTAGTTTTGTTGCCTTTAACAACAGCATCTAAAGCTGGTAATTTAGTACCAACAATTCTAGCAACAAGCTCTCTCGCTTCTTTAATTTGTTTTCTTGTAAATTTTAAACCAGATAGTATAGGTGTTTTAAATTGATCTAGTACTTTCTGCGTTAATATAACATCTACAGGGTTTGATGTCGTTGACACATCTACTTTAGTAGTAACACCTTCTTGCTCCATAGATTGTATTATATTACCAAACCTTGGGTTGTCTTGATAAAACTCTTGTAGCCTAGCGTCAAGCAGCGACATTTTAGTATTAGGCACAAATCCATTTAAATAACCCATTATGCTGTCGTTTATTTCTGGATTATATTTGTTTAGCAAACCAATCAAACCTCTATTGGTGTCAGATACAAATTCTCTAACTATCTCTTCTCTTTCATCTCTTGAAATACCTTCTGTAATTGGTAGTCTTCTATCTACTTCGTTTTCTAGTTCAAAAGCAGCCATAACAGCGGCATTACTCTTTTCTTGTTTATTTTCTGAAGTTAATTGAGGTTTCATAGCCTCAACATTTTGATACACTCTTGACATAGCGCCTTCAGTCCTTGTAACACCACCACCAGCAGCGGCAATACCTCTTTTACTTATCTGACCTTCTTTAATACTTTTTTGATAATCACGCATGAAATTATACGTGTCTAACCCACTACCAAACTCTTTTTTGTAACCAAACTTTCTAAATATATTTTGTAAAAAATTTCTAAGCTTAACACTTATGCTTTCATTAAAAGTAATATCACCTTTAGTTATACCATCTGAATAAACAGCAAACCATTCGTCAGTTGTTTTTAAATCTAAATTTTCACCTTTAATAGTTTTGCCATTTTTTTGATCTACAGTATCTTTGTTTCTTTCTTCAAGTATGTTTTGTACGTAGTCTTTAGATTCTTTTGATATAATACCTGTAAAGTCTGATATAAAACTTTGCTTTTGTTCTGTTTTTAAACTTTTTAAATGTTTATCAAGAACACCATGTAGTATTTCATGAGCGCCAACGTTGATTTGCCCTGTTTGCCCGGCTATATCTTTGTTTATTACAATTTCATCTCCTAAAATAAAACCATCAGCCTCTGTAACGTCTTGCCTGTCTTTAATAGACATGCCAATTTCATCTGCTATTCTATTGTAGTTTTCTTGCGTGCTAGCACCATCATCAGCAACTGAAACTTTTTTACCTACAAACTCACCAGATTTTTCAGCAAAATCAATTGTATCTTGTATACTAGCGTCTCTTCTAGCTTTAGCAACTTCAGCTATTTCTGTTTTATCGCCTTTTCTTTTTATAGCTTCAATAGCAGTAGTTTGTTTTTGAGTTGCTAAATCACCAATACCAGTAAAATCATTTCGCATTTGTATGTTAGCCTTAGCAACATCTATATTATCAGCTGTTTCAACAAAGCTTTTCATTTGTTCATATGTTACGCTAGCACCGTTTAATTTGTATGTAGGTTTTTTTGCTGTTAACAAAGCAGCTGAAACATTTAGCGGTGCTGTTACAGTGCCTGTTATAGCTTCAAAACCTATTTCAGCAGCATCCATTTCTTGACCAGCAACAACTCTACCTAAAACTTCACCAGTTGCACCACCAACAGCTTCAACCCCAACTCCAGCAACACCAGCTGCCACTTTAGCTCTTTTAGCACCTTTAGCAACTTTAGAAGCGGCAACACCAGCCTTACCAGCTAAACCACCACTAAAACCTTCTATAGCACCAATAGTTAAACCTCTACCTATAGCTTTATTTCTTATCTCTGTACCTTCAGCTTCTAATAAAGCTTTTATATTTTCATCAGTAAACTCTTCGTTTTTTTCTTTTAATCTTGTTTCTATTAATTCACCAAAAGTTAATGCAGCTTCCATTGAAGTAGCTAAACCACCCATAAGACCAGTTAAAGCTCCTAAAGGACCAGCTATAGCAGCACCAACTCCAGCTCCGGTAGCAGCAGCTCCTAGCGAAGCGCCAGGCGAATCAATAGCAGTACCAACTTGTGTACCTAAAGACTGTACAAATAATTCTGGCAATAAACCAGGTTGATCTTTTACACCTCTAAAAAACGCAGACCATGTTTTACCTTCTTTAACATATTGTTCTTGAAACTTACTCATACGATCAGACGGAACATGTGACTTAGCTTCACTTTCTTTGGCTTTCATAAACTCTTGTATGCTCTCCATGTCTATGTTGGAAAAATTTTGAGACATTAAGTCTGTTGCTTCGCCAGTTGTACTAGCAGCAGCTATACCTCTACCAAACCAAGTTTGATCAAACCAACTAACATTTTCAGGCTCTTGACTAGAATTTTCTTGTAACAATTCTATACCGTAAGATTTAACGTATTTATTAAAATCCATTCCAACTGAGTCTGCAGCTTGTGAAACTTCTTGCTCTGTGTATGTTTTATTATTGTATTTATATTCTGACATATTTATTAATCTGAACCAGGTAAACCTCCTGAAATTACATTTTTAATAGCTTCTATAAGTTTGTTTAATTCTTTTTGACCTTCCTCTTTACGATCTTTGTTTCTTGAAAAATAATTTTTGAGATTATACTCTTGTCCTGCAAAACTTATAGTATTTCTACTAAATGTACCTCCTTGCTCTGCAAATTCACTAGAGTCAATTTCAGTTTTTTCTTTTAAAATTTCATTTATTGATTTAACTAATTGAATAGCGTTAGTAGCTGAAGAATTTATTGTAGACTCTACTTGGCTAATATCTATTGCAGTAGGTAAAAAATCTTCACTACTTGGTTTAGTGCTAGTTCCTCCAAAAGATTTAAATTGTACATCTTTAACAAACATATAAGGGTTTTTTGAGCCTTTTGTTAATTCTTGCCCGTCTTCACCATAAGTATAACCTTGTTTTTCAAATTCAAAATACTGTAGCTCATTTATCATGTCATTTCCAGATATAGTTTTTCCTTTAGCGCTAGTCCAGCTGTTATCGTCATTAACATTGTATGTTTGTCCATCTCTTGGATTTACTATAGTTCCAGACTCTAAATCACTTATATAAGATATTAAAGTATTTGTACTAACTCCACCACCAAGATTCATGTTTGGAGAGTATGTAGTAGTTTTTTTATTTTTTTTATTGTTTAGCTTGTCTTGTTTAACCTTGAAAATATCTAAACCTTTTTTATGTTGTGCTCTACCGTCGTTGTCAGCATAAAACGCAGCCGCAGCTCTTTTAGCCACTGAAAAATTAGCAGCATCAGGGTTTATTAAAATGTCAGCTAGTTTTTTATAATTATCTTTAGTTATTTGATCAGGATTTCCATCGCCGTCAATATCAACACCACCAATACTGTTTAAAGCACCCATCATTTCGCCTACAAGTTTAGGATCACCACCTTGTAAAGCTTGTGCAAATGAAATTTTCATAGTACCAAAAGGTTTGTTTATTAAATGCATGAAACCATCTCTTGTGGTCATTAACCCTTCATAAGAGTTTAAAGCTTCGTTAAAATCATATTTAGTTCCTTGCAAGCCAATTGCAGAAAAACTATTACTTAGTTTTAAAGCCCCAGCCTCAACAGTATAATCTTTTTTAATAAATCTTTTGTTTAGTTCGTTGTGGTTTATTTTTATAGGGTTGTTGTTAGCATCTACTGTGCTATACACTAGCTCACCGTTTATTATTTCTCTTTTAGCAGACCCATCTAAAATATCTTTAAACAATTTTAAATCACCTTCATTTACAGCATACTGGCTAATTTGATCATTATCTATTAACGATGCTATTTCTGTTATAACACCTTCGCCGTTAGCAGAATCAGTTTTCATTTTTGCTAGTTGAGCTCTTATTTTAGCTCTTTGCGCTTCACCTTCTTTACCTCTAGGTATAGACTTAGCTTGTTCTCTTAAGTCATTAATAGCGTTAGCATATAGATCAATAGAGCCATCGTCTGAAAAAGTACCAGATTCTATATCTGCAAGAATTAAACCAGACTTTTCTTTTATTTCGTTGTATAGATCGTTGTTGCTTTTGTTAGTTGCATAAAAAATATCTTGAATAGCAGTTTGTAAGTTACCTACATTTTCTGCTTGTAACTTATAAACATCACCCATATCACGACCTACATTGGCCATTTCAGACCTAAAAGCGCCTTGAACTAACATGCTGTCTGCTCTACCTAATAAACTTCCTCCTTTTGTTGCCATATTTTATATTTTATAAAGGTTATTGGGGGTAAAATTAAAATCACCTCCTGCGTTAGGATCTGTTGTTACAATAGGTCTGTTTTGTATTTGGTTTGGATCCATTTGATACGGAGCGTAAGAACTAGTACTTTGTGTATTAGTGCTACCACCTATATTTTCTAAATCTAACGTTGCTAAACTACTTAATGAATTTATCATTGTTTGATTTGCGTAAGCATTTGCCTTTTGCTGATTTAACAACTGTTGTTGGTAGTTAGCATTGACACCAGCCATAACACTTTGGTTCATACCTAGTATTGTAGCTTGTCTACTACTTTCTGCCTGTTGTACCATTGCATCTCCAGCACCTTCTAATTGCTGTATTCTAAGATCAGCAGATGCCGCAGCTCTTTGGTTAGCTTGTTCTTGTTGTGCGATACTAGCTGAAGCTTTTTGAGTTTGTAAAGCACCTTGATTAGCTAACACCTGTGCAAGCCCTGCAATACCAGAACTACCAGCTGCACCTCTAAATCCTTCTAATAAGTTAGCTTGTTGTTGTTGTACTTGTTGAGCTTGAAACTGAGCAGCTTGTTGATTTACTGTTAAGTCTTCAAATGGATTTTCAATGTTTTGATATGGGTTTTCAAACTTAATAGCTCTATACTTTTCTATTTCTTCGTCCAACCTAGCTTGCTGCTCTTGTTGACGTCTTAACGCTTCTGCAGCTCTTTTTTTAGCATCTCTTCTTGATCTACTAGAACTAAACAAACCTACAGCAGCAGAAAATATTGTTGCTACCGCTGGAGTTATTACTGGCGCTGCCGCCGCTGCTACTGCTGCCATATTGTATTATTTTTTAAATTCATGTTCATTTATTTATAATTACACTTTTTTAGTGTTATTTACTACTTTGAACTACTTCAGAGCCAACTGAAAATAATTCTATTT
>Ga0208645_1004231_pt1 | contig 10253 bp, 5 predicted proteins | sample VirMetDEL_Sep_01_FD_184519 | JGI IMG/M metagenome (GOLD analysis project Ga0208645, IMG submission 184519) | Aqueous microbial communities from the Delaware River and Bay under freshwater to marine salinity gradient to study organic matter... | ecosystem: Environmental > Aquatic > Marine >...
ATCATCGCTTTCGACATGCCAGAAGAGGGTGGGTTTTCCATTGTGAGCCGTGATGAGCTCATGTCTTTCTGTGAGTTGCACGTCAAGGATGAATTCGTGTCAAACAAAGCGGAAGCATACTTCAAAAAGTACACTCGCGACGGGAGGCAAGATGTGATAACGAAGCTTAAGTTGCACGATATCAGCTCCTTACTTTCCTACCGAGTGTGGCCGTACGACAAGAATTATTGACTATCTTAGTCGTTCGCTTTTCTAATTTTTAAAACCTTTTTTTATGAACTATAGCTCAGAGCTAATACCCTGGGGCGAGGTTGGCTACGCCACATACAAGCGTACATACTCGCGCCCAATCAAGGACCGCACCGAGGAGTGGGAGGAAACCGTAGACCGCGTCATCGAGGCGTGCAACAAGCAACTCAAGTGTGAGTTCAATGAACACGATCAGGCAGACATCAAGCGAATGATGATGCAGCTGAAAGGTACTGTGGCTGGACGATTCCTGTGGCAGCTCGGAACCAAGACCGTAGACCGCCTCGGTCTCCCTTCGTTGCAGAACTGTGCGTTCGTGGTCGTAGACGACCCTATCCGTCCATTTACGTGGGCATTTGAGATGCTTATGTTGGGAAGCGGTGTCGGATACAACATCCAACGAGAGCATGTGTACCAGCTTCCGAAGGTGAAAAAGAAGGTGAAGGTTCAGCATGTGGACGATCACGGGGCTGACTTCATCGTGCCCGACTCACGTGAGGGTTGGACGGATCTTCTCAAGCGTGTGCTCGAAGCTTCGTTCGTTACAGGCCACGGGTTTAGCTACGACACATCCCTCGTCCGACCTGCAGGGTCTCCAATCAAAGGATTCGGTGGAACCGCCTCAGGCCCTAACGATTTGATCTGGGGGATGCAGGAGATCAACCGCATCCTGAATGAGAGAAGCGGTCAACGTCTTCGCCCTATCGATTGCTTGGACATCATGAACATCATCGGAAAGATCGTTGTTGCTGGAAACGTCCGCCGTTCTGCGCAGATTGCAATCGGAGACCATGACGACATCGAGTACTTGCGTGCTAAGCGCTGGGATCTTGGAAACATCCCGAACTGGCGAGCTATGTCCAACAACTCTGTGGCCTGCGACGACATCTCACTTCTTCCTGAGGAGTTCTGGGAGGGGTACAAAGGAAACGGAGAGCCCTACGGTCTCATCAATCTTACGGCGTCTCGTCGGATGGGGAGGACTGGAGAGACAAACTACCCCGATCCAAACGTCATGGGGTACAATCCTTGTGCAGAGCAGAGCCTTGCTCCGTTTGAGACGTGTTGCCTTGCTGAGATCTACCTCCCGAACATCGAGACGGAGCGAGAGCTCAAGGATGTGGCTACGTTGCTTTACCGCATCAACAAGCACAGCCTTGCAATTAAATGCGCCGTCCCAGAAACAGAAGATATCGTCCACAAGAACATGCGGATGGGGATCGGTGTGACTGGATACCTTCAGGCGACTGAAGAACAGCGCAGCTGGCTCCCATCCGTGTACAACCACCTCAGAGCATATGACCAAGAGTACTCTCGAATTTGCGGATTTCCAACATCTATTAAACTTACGACTGTTAAGCCCAGTGGAACGCTGTCTCTACTTGCTGGCGTTACACCAGGAGCACATCCAGGGTACAGCCAGTACTACATTCGAAGAATTCGAATGGCTGCAGATAGCGAGTTGGTCAAGGTGTGCCGAGACAATGGGTATCACGTAGAGTACGTGCGTAACTTCGACGGAACGGAGGATCACTCGACTGTGGTTGTGAGTTTCCCGTGCAGCTTCCCTGAGAACACGACGTTTGCAGACGATATGACTGCGGTCGATCAGCTAGAAGTTATCAAGCGCTTGCAGGCCGAATGGTCAGACAACTCCGTGTCTGTAACTATCTACTACCGCAAGTCAGAGCTCGACGACATCAAGGCGTGGCTGGCAGAGAACTACGTCAACGTCAAGTCGGTTTCGTTCTTGCTCCACAACGAGCATGGATTCGATCAGGCTCCGATGGAGGAGATCACGCACGAGAAGTGGCTTGAGATGTCTAAGTCGGTTACTCCGATTACTTCGTTGGAGAGCCTGAATATGGACGACATCGACATCGCTGATTGTGAAACAGGAGCCTGCCCAGTGCGATGAAACGGATGGATCAGTGTTGGGTGTCGCAGATGTATTATCTTGGCACCGTTACACAGGGATAATTGCTGTGGAACTTCGCTACTTAGGAGGGGGCTTCGGCCCCCTCTTTTAGTGCTTGAGCTTGTATACTTGCTCTTGAATCTCCTCGAACGGAGTGTCGAGCCTGAAGCTAATGTCAGCCGCGTACTGATAGGCAGGGCGACCGTTTCTGTAGATGACGACAACTGGGAGTGCAGAGATGCTTTTCTGAAGCGCTTCTGGCTGATCATCCATCCACCCAAATCGGTACTCGCACCCTCTGAGTTTCTCCAAGTCGGTTCTTGTGTTGTTGTCGTTCCACGCTGCGTTGATCTGGACGACGACAATGTCGTTATCAATCATAGTGTAGATCTGTGAGGATGCAGCAAATGATATTGCTGCAAAGAGGCTAGCAATAAAGTGCTTCATTTTCTCTTGGCTTCTGTGCTGAGTTCGTAAAGTCTTTGTTCGATAAGGTCGAGCTTCTTCCCGTTCTCCTCTACTTTAGTTTGCGTATTCATGATGGTCTCGCGGACGAGCTTATCCTTGAGATCGTATTCGGTGCGAGACACCTCAGGCTCTGGAAGCTGCTTAGCCAATTCAATCTCCCCCTGCAGAGCAAACCACATCCCTACAACGGTTACAACAAAAGAGATGATTATTGCAATCGTCTTTAGGTCAAGTGTGACTTGCGTGTTCTCGTCAACCTTCATTTTTTAGCTTTTACTATAGTTCTTCCTGCAAAATATGCACCGAATGATGTTAGCATTAGTATTTCCAACAAAGATACGTAACTGTCTTTTACGTTAAATGGCAGATTATCAAGGGAATCCAGCATCATAGTTATCATAAACATTGACATAAGAGCTATCAAAGTAGCTGGTCTGATAAGCTTTGCGAGCTTCACATCCCCTCCCATGTCTGCCTTCCATCTCTCCGTGACGTTGTTCTGGAACGCAATCTCTGCGTCAATCTTTGCCCTGACTTCTTCTGGATCTAAGTCAGGATATTGCCTGTCAATCAAGTTCTTTACAACGCCTAGGCCACCGCTGTCTGGCAGCAAGTCCCCGACAGTATCGAGGATGCCTGGTGCTTTCTGCTTCAGCCATCCGCCCAAGGCGGTGTCTTTGATTTTATTCTTCTCCATTAGTCTAAGTATTGACCTCTAAGCTCTTCGTAAGAGGCGTTAAACATCATGTACTCTATTCTCTCTGATTCATTGAGATCATCGATGGTGTTGCTTCTGTCCACGTAATCCTCAATGTCTCTTGCCATCTTCTTCAGCTCTCTAATCTTCTCCAACACCTTCTCCGTGTTGTCAAGCAATCGGTCCAGTTCAACAACGCCAGCAAGATTGTATGTTCTGTCAGACCCTTTCTTAAGCTCTCTCATAGACTGATTGATGTCGTCTCTGTTCTTTTTGTACAGATCGTAGTCATAGAACCTCGACGCCTCACCATACATGAGCTTCAGAAGCGGTATGTCAGATCTCTTTATGTTGATCTTTTCATCGTCCTCTACATTCATAAGGCTCTCAATGAACTCATCTGAAGACGCAGCTCTGCTGAGGTTCTTTTTCAATACGTTGTACCCTCCTTCACCGAGGTCAGCCACGTCTCCAATGAACTTACCAGCACCACCAGTAAGGCTCTGAACCAAGTAGTAGTACTTGTCTGGGTTGATGTTTATTCCTCCAGGAACCTCCGTAGTACCTCCAGTCTTTTGATTCAGATACTCTGCAAGCTTGATAAGGTATTCTGGAGATCTGTATGCAAGCTGATACTCTGGAACAGGTGCTCCAAATGGGAGCTGTTCCCTGTACACTGACCCTCCAAAGTATGTCTTGTTAAACAGGAAAGTCTCTGCCATCGGCTTGAGTATTGTTGGCAACAACCCCATCGTTACGTTCTCACCGATTTCATCGTACTGGCCAAATGATATTGGAGAGAATGAACCCATAGCTGAGAAGGCCATAAATGCGGCACCGTCGAGCACCTCTCTGCTTCCAGACCCGACCTCTGCCAGCACCATGCCAAGGTTGTGGAAGATGTTCAGCCCGTACGGAAGCGGTATGTATATCGGATCTCTTGGACCAGCCATGATTATCCAGTTGCGCTCCTTTCTGTAGTCTGGAATTTTGTTGTAGTACAACTCCCCATCATCATCTACATCAGACATAGCGAGGTTAAACAGCGTCTGCATGGCTGAGAACAACACCATGCCACCAGCTATCTTTGAGGTGGTGCTTATTCTTTTGTGCCACTTGTTTGTTGTCCCACCCTGAGAGTTCTCGACATACATCTCATTCTTACGCATAGTTCTAGCGAACCTAGTCGTACCCTGAACACTTGCGTTGAAGAACAAGAACCACGAGTTGATACCAGCTGTAGCCTCTCCTGACTTGTTGAAGTTCACAGTGATGTTCTTTGACATCTGCGCCGCTCTCTCCATCGTCATGCCAGCCTTTCTAACCTCTATGTAGGCAGAGAGTCTAACAGCGTTCTCAAATGCTTCGTTAATACCCTCGACATACTCAAAGAATTGCTTTGGGTTTGCATAGAACCTTCTGAGGAATGCGCCAGCCGAATCAACTGCCTGACCAGTCTTGCTTCTTGTAGCCAGCTTGTTCAGCTCAGCCACCACTTGGTTTAGGGTGTCCGAATAGCTCCAGCCAGTTCTGCCTCCAGCAGCCTTCCACTCTTCAAAATATTTAGCCGTTTCTGGATCCAAGGCCCTTCCGAATGCAGCCTCCTTAACTAGCTGGCCAGCAATCTTCCACGTCGTCTTTGTGAGCTTCTTAGAGAAATCTTTTGAGTTCAAGCCATACCCTTCAAGGATACCGCCCTCTCTTTCAATCTCTGCGATGGCATTGATAATACCGATTTCAAAGTCTCTAGCAAAGTTGCTGATAAAGAAGGCAGGGTTCCAGACGGTGTAGGAGTTACGCAAGAACCCAACGTACTTCGACATGACTCTGTTTATCTCATTGAGCTTCTCGATTGTCATGCCGTTCAGGGCGTCTGCATAGCTCTGATCCTTGAAGTAGATGAAGTGCTGCTCACCATTGATCCTGATAGGCACAGTGTTGCGGCTGTTCTTCAGTTGATCGGCAGACATGTTCTTGCCGTTACGCCCCTGCATTCCTTGTTTTGGAGATATTATTCTCCAAACCTTATCGTTAGGGTTGTTCTTTACAAGGTTGTAAAGAGACAGCATCGCCTGATCCTTTCTAGCTCTTTGCTTTGTAGCGGCATTCTGCATCACGATGTTTCCGAGAATGTTATTCCCAGTCTCTGTCTTACGACCAAAGGCTTTACGCACGCTTGGGCCGTAGATAGACATGCCAGAGCCGCCCGTCGGATAGTCGTTGGACAGGTCGTTCATCTCGTCCGCAGCCAAACCGTTCAGAGGCACGTAGTACTTGTACCGCTTCCGCCATTGATCAACGATAGCCCTTGTTTCAAGTCCGCCATCAATCATCGTTTGACGAGTGTTTTCGAGAATGCCGTAGACGTCCTTTGCAATGCTAATCATTGCTGGCGTTTCGAGTCGGTTGATGATGTCATTGGCTTTCTGCTCCGTCATACCAGATCCGTCGCGCATACCTCTGTTTTTGAGGATGTCTTCGTTGCGCTCTACTGCGTGCTTAGCGTACAGGTAGTCTGAAACATCTTGGCTTGAGATGCCGTTGTCTCTCATCTTCTCCTGAATCTTAGCCACTTCATTCTCAAGCAACTCTAGATCATTTCTGATCTTGCCGTAGTAAATGTCCATCGCCATCTCAAAGTCTTGAGACTGAGGCACTTTACTCTTTCTAAATACTTCGACGTCCTGCTGAAGCAGCATCACATCGCTAAATGCGTCTTGGTATTTCAATGCTGCGGCTTGTAGCATAGCCCCGTATGGGGTTGGCGATGACTTCTCCCAAGCGCTGTTCCCCTCTACGTAGAGTCTTCCTGGGAGTCTACGAGATGCGAGTTCAGCTGTCAATTCTGTAGTCTCGCCTGTGCTGCCTTGTCCAGAAGGATCGCTTATATCGTACTTTGTTCCAAGAGACACTGTTCTTTCGGGGATGATGATTCTATTGACCCCTGTGCTCCCGTATCTAAATGATGCGTTTTCATAGAAGGTCGCTTCTTCTTCTGATATAGGCTTCTCCTTGTTCATATCTAACAGACCGACATTGTTCGGAATCATCTCGACCGTAGCAATAATTGTGTTCTCAGGAACTCCTCTAAACGCTGGCTCATCGATAACCTCAAGAATTTGTTCGACAGTCAAGAATTGCCCGTCAGTAGCCTTACTTAGTCTTTTAGAGAACTTACCTACAAAGTCGGCTCTTACATCAAATCCAAGGCGGTCAATCAAGTCAAAGTTGTCTGGCGAAGTGAGCTCTTCAAGAACACCGTACAACCCTTCCTTGGAGTCGATCCTAATCCCATGTATGTCTGCAATCACCCCGTCAATACCCTTAAGAACAGCGATGAACTTCTCTCCTATGGCAACCTTTTCATTGATTTTGCGGGAAAGGAATTGATTTTCTTTTGCGGCGCCGACGCCCTCTGATTCCCGTCTCGAAGGAGATACATTTTTGGAAACATCTCCGTTAAGAAGGGCTGTCAGGACATCGTTTACCTCTTGATATCTGTCAGGGTTTGCTTGTAAAAATGCTCTTGTGTACTTCAACAAATCTATCATTGTATGAGTACTGCGAAGGCTATTCTTTTCGCCTCTTAGAGCAATGTCTTGATACAGGAAACCAGAGAGCTCACCGTCTCTTGATCCCGCAAGGAGATTTACCAAATCCTTAGCAAGACCTTTAAAGGTATCATAAGAAGTATCGTTAATGTGAGACGGGCCCATCAGAACTCTTCCTTCTGTGATTCTGGCCAACTCAAGCATGCCGAACACACCGCCTGACTGATAGGTTTCAAAAATGCCTATCTCGTTTCCATTCTTATCATATATTGGCCAACGTGTTTCGCCAGCTTTCTTTCTGTCGTACTTAGACCACCTGCTAGATCTGAGCTTTCCTTTTACAGCGTCCTCTTGAAGCTGAACATCATCCTTTAGCCTGTCAACAAAAACGAGTCTTCCCTTCAGGCCAGGGTCGTTTTGGTATTTTTCTTTAATGTTAGCGTTGTTGACCCTAATGTAAGGGCCCATAACAATATCCTTGGATGCAAGCGTGGTAGCAGAGAAATCACCGACACCGTGGTCTGTGTAATCGTTGAGCTTCTCCATGGCGCCCAACAATTCTTTTGGAGAAACAACACTTAGGGTCTGAGTCTTATTTTCATAATGAACAGAGCCCTCGGCCAGCAGTTGCCAAGGCTCCAGACCCGCCTCCTGAGCCTCTTTTTCGACACGCTCAACAGCTTGATCAAACGTCTCGTACTCCATCTTCCCTCCAAGATTGTACAGCTCTGGATTCTTTATTGGACTCACCAGGTACTCACGCTCACCAAGCATATCTCTAAACTGCTCCTCTGTGTACCCCTTTTCCAAGAGAGCGAGCATGTTTAGCTTGGCGAAAACGTCAGCACCCATGCTGCCCACCTCCCCAGTGTATCCAGCATAGAACCCTCTTTGATCCAAAGAGAACCCATCGAACTTAAAGTTGTCGTTGAAAAGCCTGCGAATCTCTACAGCAAGCTCTGTCTTTTGCTCTCTGTACTCAAGCTCGATAGCTCTGCGCTTCTCTTCAGACATTCTTTGGAACTGACTTGAAGTAGTAGCGCTATCCATAAACACGGGCCTCCCGTTAGCGTCTTTCTTTATCCACTTTTCCGTGGGTCTAATCGGTACTCTGACTCCGTCAACGACATAGCTCATGTTGGTTACTGTGAGTCTAGCACCGTTACCAGTCTGCCTTCTCCACCAGTTTATAAGATGGAAGTAGTCGTTGAACTCTCTGCTCTGAGGAGAGTAGTTGGCATCGACGCTCCCTTCTCTTGGAATGTTTCTGTTAAAGCCAAACTCTACAGTGCCTCCTCTAAACAAATTGATCTTTTTGGAGGCAAGCGGAACCGCTTCACCAGCTTCTTCTACTGCCCTTTCAAATTCTTGTTCAGATAGATTCTCAGCTGCTTGTTTTTGAGCTTCATTTTCGACCATCCGACGAAGAGCTCTGTTTGACTTTACCTCAACTGCAACACCAGCGTTTCTTGCGGCCTGCAAATACTTGGCCGTTACAGACGAGAGCGTACCAGATCTGCTTACATCGACCCCCATGTTTAGCAAGAATGTTTTGAGTGATGACAACCCAAAATTACCCCTTGCTACTTGGTCCATGTAGTTGTTTATAACCTCTCTCTCTACAACAGCCCTAGTCCGAGGGTCTTGCATTTTTTCTCTAGCAACACTTCCTTCCTTGGTTTCAAGGTATGCTTCAAACACGTGAGCTGCCAATGCCTGTCCTTGCTCAGTAGATATGACTTCTTCGTATAGCTTCCCTCTCGTCTCGTCGTCAGCCATCATGTCCTCAGTCATAAGGTGACCAAGTTCGTGAGCCAGCACAAACGAAGTATCTTGCGGGTTGTTTTCATCCCAGACGACATGCAGCTCTTGGCTTCCATCAGGCATCTCTAAATACAAACCCTTATTACTCTTATTACCCTTGCCAGAAACCGCATCCATAGACTCTTGAGTCTTGTGTACTACGATTTTTACACCGTCCTCAACAACAGCCTCCCACTTCTCAAAAAACTCTTTCGCTACCTGATCGCCATCGTAATCCTCTCCATACACATCAGTATCTCTAGATCTCCAGTCGGCCTGTGTTTCAGTAGCCTTTATTCTTCCAACAGAAACGGTCTCAGCGAGATTAACCAGCCCTACCGCGTGACCACCCATGACGGCATAGGCGTTTATCTTTGTTCTTAGCAGATCAGCTTGTTTTTTGTATTCAGCCTTCTTTTTATCACTAAGCTTTTGAGCAGCTTGATATGTCTCAGTTTTAGTTGGGTCGGCTATAAAGCGACCATTAAGTCTCCACTGTCCATTTGCGTCTTGAGTGTAATCTCCAGAAAGTTTTTCGTAAAGTCTTATCTGATTGTCCGTGTTAAGCGCATCTACAAGGAATTCTGGGCTAACCTTTGCAAGGTTCATAAATGCAGTACCTCTGTTTCTTGCATTCACATTGATTTTCTCTACAATAGAAGCCACTTCTTCGAGCTTGCTTCTTGTGCTTTCAGACGGGTTTACAAGCTCTACCTTAGAAAGTGTTCCAAGCTCCCTGCCTAGCTGAGCAAGCCTATCGCTCTCTTGTGTAGAAAGGTTCTGATCAATCTTAGATCCGTTAACAAGTTGATTTATGGCTTTCCCGTAGAAAACATCCTTCATGGCTACACGCTCGACAGCGGCTCTACCATAGGTGTAGGTTGCAGCGCCCCCTCCAAAAAGGAATGACATGTCACCACCTATTCTTCCAGCTTCAAGTATTCTTGCTGAATTTTCTTTTATAAATGCGCCAAGGTCTAGTTTTTGACCCCATTCAGCCGAACTTTGGACTTCTCCATTTGCTTTTTTTGTGTAGTAATCGTCTACAAGAAGCTGAAAAAGCTCTGTAACAGCCTCAGTGCTAAACTCCTCAACGTAATCCAATCCTTGAGATGCAGCTACACCGCCTATCAATCCAGCCACTCTTTCAAGAATCGGTCTGCCCAACACATTGTATGGATTTACAGCCTTTCCAAGTTTCCCGCCGACCGCGAGCCTGCCGACGCCCATCGTTATAGCATTGCCTATGCCTTCTGGAACACCCTCTGCCAAACCATACCCCCACGCTCTCCAAGCTCTTTCGTTTGTAGACAGAAGCGGGTTTCCGTCTTTGTCAAACATGCTCGGCATAAGGTCTACGGATCCAGATCTCACGAACTCCTCCATTCCAACAGAAGCAGACATTATAGCCCCAGAAACAATACCAGTAACATATGGGTTTCCCCGACCTACAATAACTCCGACCCCCATGGCTGCTAAAGACATTGGACCGCTTTCAAGTGCCATCCTAAATTCTCTAGTCTACTTTAAGTAGTCCAGGAACGATTGTCGTAGTAGTAGCGTCTGC
>Ga0208645_1004236_pt1 | contig 10248 bp, 3 predicted proteins | sample VirMetDEL_Sep_01_FD_184519 | JGI IMG/M metagenome (GOLD analysis project Ga0208645, IMG submission 184519) | Aqueous microbial communities from the Delaware River and Bay under freshwater to marine salinity gradient to study organic matter... | ecosystem: Environmental > Aquatic > Marine >...
AGATAATGACACAACGAGTACAAGTACAAGGATTAGGAGAAGCACCTACTGTTAAACCTGTTGGGTTACCTGCATACCAATACAAAATAGCACAGCCAGTAGCAGCACCTCCTAAGATATTACAATTCGCAGGAGACTTAGAACAAGCTGGGTTGTTAATGAAAGGATACGCTGGGTATAAGCAACAACAAGCAGTCAGGGATATAGAGCTAGAGAAAGCACAAGCTGCACAGTTTCAAGAGGAGCAAAGAGAACAAGAGAAGTTTGATCAGGTACTGTTAAAGCAGCATATAAACAACACCACACTTCCTAGTTTAAATTCTATAGCTGATTCTCTTATAAATGTTGAAACATACACTAAGAGGGAACAAGCATCGCAAGCTATCGACGAAGCCATTAATAAGGAGTGGAGTGCTTTAAGTGAGAAGCTAGGTGGAGATGTAGCTGATAGTTTGGCTTCTAAAGCTTTGTGGAACTCGGTAATACCTCAGTACAAAGAGAAGCTGTTAGCTCAGTACGAGAAGAATAGGGAGGGTTTTATAACTGATTCAATAAGCAGTGAGATCGGTACATATTTAGAACCCTTGTTAAATCGTTATGATGAAGTATCTGAAAAGTATATCATAGACGAACTCGGCATTAAAAACGCTGTAAAGATATTTGATGAACGATTAGCTGAACAGCTGCCTAACTTAACTAAACCACAGCGTAGTCAGTTCTTAGTTGATAACTTTAGTATTAAGGTCGACGGTTTACATTCAGCTCAAAGGTATACAGACGCTGCTAGAATGTTATCTGTTCTTAAAACAGTGGAACTGAATGGTGCTCCTATATTTGAAACAACGGGAGCTGAAGCCAAACTTAATCAAATAGAAGCTAGGATAAATAGATCAGTACAAAGTTATTCCGAAAAGAAAGATACGAAAAGAATAGATGTGTATACAAACACTGTTTCAGAAGTAATAAAAGGACTGATGCAAGTAACTTCAAAGGAACAACTAGACGCTAATCCAATATTGAAAGAAGAAATTATTGAGGCTTTTTCTTTTCAAGGTTTAGGTAACGGTAAGGTGCTAACGGAAGAAGTAAAAGAAGCAGCAATAAATGATATATTTGACACTCAAAAGCCAGGACTTCCTGTACAAAAGTTTAGGATTAAATTAAAAGAGTTAGCCCGTTTAGGAGGTGAACCGTCCAGAGACCACTTAATGAGAGGTATGGATGAGATAAATGAAAAAGTAAAAGCCGCTCTAGAGACTCCGTTTGATCCCATTGTGTTAGATACAGCAACTAAAAAAGATATCATCGAGAATGATCAGTACGGACTAAGGAAGCAAAAACAACTTAATCCTAGATTATCATTATACGACTTTAGGAAAAACCATCCTATAAAATTTGAAGAGTTCCCTGAGCTCAGGCAAGAATTTGCTGTATTAGATAGGGGTAGCTATGTATACGATTTGAATGCATTTAAGGGAGCTAAGGATAGTATAGATAACAAACTTTCTCAGGTTGATGCTGGTATTATAGACAGAAAAGGAATCACAGATACTAATGAAAAGAATTTTATAAAGTCTCTCAGGGAAGCTTATGTTACTTCTATTATTAGCGATGTGCAGAATGATCTTATAGAGCAAGCTAAACTTCCTGAAGTTATAGATTCAGATAATCAAGAAAGAGCTATTACAGAAAAACTTAATGAAATAATAGCTACAAATATAGATCGTTACAAAGGACAAACTGAAACCATTTTAGATTTAGAAAATCAATTCGGTAAGCCTTTCACAAAAGAAGAGAGTGATGTAGAACTAGAAACTGAAGTAAAGTTAAGAAAGACACGCAAGAAAAGAGAAGCTGAACTAGTTGAATTTAAATCGTTACAGAAACCTAAAATGATTTCTAAGAAAGTAGGTAAGCGTTCTGTGTCTGTTCCTGAAGTCATAGGCTATGATGTTATTAAACAAGATAGACAAAAAATGATGGAAGGCGGTTCTCAAACAAGAAGTCATTTAAGAATGTCATTAGCTAGACATGGTTTTCAAAGTTGGAGTCCTGCTGAGGCTGTTCCTATGTTAGATCAAGCTAAGCTTAGTTTTAGAGATGTTAAATTATTTGGTAGCTATACTGAGTTAAATAAAGTTATAGAAAGATGGTTACCAGTTATGTACAAAGATATAGGTTTTATTGAATTAGAAGACGGCAGTTACAAACAAGGGGATGTAGAACCTATGACTGACGATGAGATAAAAATTAGAGAAGAGTATCAATCTTTTGGTTTAGTGCCTTTAAGCGAAGCTGATATATTACAACAAGTATTAGACGGTCCCGAAGGTTTTGAAGAAGCCCAAATAAGTAAACTTAAATGACCGAAGAAGAATACCGTAAGTATAAGGAAGAGAGGAGAAAGCGTTTGGGGTTAGCAACTATCCCTGAAATAAAAGCTCCTACAACTCCTGAGGTTCCTGATTATACGGTATCCTCTGAAGTAACACCTGAAGTACCTCAGGAAGTAATAGACGCTTATGCTCAAGTACAAGGTGAAGTAGAAGAAGGTAGGTATATAACAGGTACTGTTTTAAGTGTAGCTGGAGAATTAGGTTTAGGTATAGGTCTGTCTAGGCAATTACATAAAAGTCAAAAGTATTTAAAATGGATTAACGGTGCTCGCAGGGTATCTATGGCTGGTATTGTTACCCCTGAGCCGACTACTACACTTTTAGGTGTGGCGGGTTTCGCAGCATCTGAGGCAGCTATTTGGGGATTTTCTAACTTCGTAGGTCAGCAGATAAGAGAAGGCTTTGGTTTACAAGATGAATATTCAGTAGGTGAGGGTATAGCTGCATCCGTATTCGGTGTAGGTCTTGTTACTAAAGCTGCTGATAAAGTTTTTAGATTAGGTCCAGGTATAGGTGCAGCCAATGCTTGGAAAGGACAAACGGCTTTAGTTAACGGTGTTGAAACTTTTATAAGCGGTAGTGCGTTAGGTATAGCTGAATCTGCATTGCGTCAAGAAATAGAAGCACAGATGAACGGTAAAGAGCGTAACACTTACGACTATCTGTTTTCCGGTGTAGCTGGCGGTGCTTTCAATACTTTGTTTTCAGTATGGGGACGCACAGGTAAATGGGGTAGAGAACAGGCGAATGAAGCTGCTACTAATGCTAAGAATCGTTTACTCAAAGACAAAGAGGAGCTAATAGCTAAGCAAAACAAATTGGCTGGTAGAGCTGGAGCAGCTGCTAGAAGAAAGATACAAGGTGAAATAAACGAGATCGAACAAGCTGTTGAAGTAATAGATGACAGCCTTAACGAGATCAAAGGTGCGGATGAAATACTAACAAAACAGGAACAAGAACCAGTCGCTGACGACTTGCCCGAAGTTAAAGCCGAAGAAGAAGCACCTATACTTGAAGCTGAAGATATAGCTGAGATTAAAAAACAAGACGAGGAGATTGTAGCATCCAAGGATTTAGAGGAAGAAACAACACAAGCTAGAGAAGCTGAGAAAGAAGTTGTTGAAGGACCTGCTAAACCTGAAGAACAGCCTGATGTTATAGAAGAGGAACCGCTACCTAGATTTGTCGATGACGAGAGAGAAGAAGCTTTTGATGCATTAGTTAGACAAACTCAGACATATGGTTTTGCTAACATAGCTGATAACAGAAGGATGGGTCGTATCTCCCAACGGTTATATGAAAGAAGTAATAGGAACTTTGAAATATTTTCTAAACGATTAAGAGAAGATATTACAGATGTTGATACGATCAAAGAGTTTCTAAATGAAGTTAAGTTCTTACGTAAGTTAAATAGAGAGATACGCTATCCTATTGAACTAGCTGCGGGTGGTGGCGTACAAGCTTTTAGAGGAGACTCAGATAAGTTCGCTTGGCGAAATGATAAAGCTAGTTACGCTAATCAAATAGAAGATGCGTCGTACGCTAAACTAGAAGCAGACTTAGAGATAGCATTAGGTAAAGGAACTTTATCTGAAGACGCTGATCTACTCAAGCAACACAACGATTATGTCGAAGTCGATGAGCCAAAGGTTGCACCTAAAGACGAAGCTGACTTAGAGATTGATGACGCTTTGATGGAGACTCCGGTATCTAAGGAAGTAGATGTTGAAACTAAACCTGCTAAGGAAGTAAAACAAAACTTAGGTAAGCGTAAGAAGAAGCTCCAAGAAAGATTGGAAGAATTACAACAACGCTTCGGTGATCCTACTAAGTTAACAAAAGAACAAGCTAAACAACTTAAAGAAGACCCTGACATTAAAGAATTAAAACAACGCATAAAGTTCTATGAAGAAGCGGAAGCTGATGCGTTAGAAGTTGAAAGGCTAGAAGCAGAGCTGGCTAAGGTAGCTGAGTTAGATGTAGCACCACTAGGTGAACAAAGAGCAGCTGTTACTCCTAAGCCTACAGGTCCAACCAAACCAGCAACTAGAGCGTCTGAGATAAGGACTAAGATAGCTAAAGTAAAAGCAAATATTAAACAGAGACTAGCTGAGATAGATAGAGCTAGGGTTGAAATGTCTGATGAGTTCCAAGCAGCTAAAGCTGAAGCAGCGTTTCAAAAGAAGATCAATGGATTGCAAGATAAGTTAGATGAACTCCGTGCTACATTTGCGAAAGAACCAGAAGAACTTGTACCGGGTAAACCTAAAGAAAAAGACCCACGAGTAAAAGACTTAGAGGATAAGATTAAGTTCTACAAAGATGCACAAGCTGAAGCTAGAAAGATAAAGGAGCTAGAAGCTGAGAGGGCTAGGTTGTTAGAAGTAGAGACAGGACCTCTAGGTAGACAACGAGAAGAGATAACACCTAAACCTACAGGACCAAAGAAAGCACCAGGTAGAGTCGAGGAGTTGAATAAAGATATAGCTTTTCTGCGTAGTAATATGCGTAGCAGGATACGGGAGATAGACCGTGCTAGGGTTGAGATGTCTGACGAGTATAAGGCAGAGCAGTTACGCAAAGCATACGAGAACAAGAAGAACCAACTAGAAACAGAACTAGATGAGTTGCGTGAGCGTTTTGGTCGGACACCTGAAGAGGTAGAAACTAAACCAGCTAAAGAACTTGAGCCTGAATTTAAGGAACTAAAAGATAAGATAGATTACTACAAACAAGCTGAGAGAGAAGTAGCTAAGATAATAGAACTTGAGAAGGAGCTGGCTAGAGTAGCTGATATAGAAGCCCGTAGTGTTATGGGTGAGTTGAGAGCTGAAACAGCTGTGCGACCTAAAGGACCTACTAAACCACTAAAGTCAGCTGAACTGCGGAAAAAGATAACAGCATCTAAAAGAAGGATGCGTAAAAAACTTGCTGACATAGATAGAGCAGCTCAACAGATAAAAGACGAAGACTTACGATTAGAAGTATTTAAAGATATGGAGGATGCGATATTTAAAAGCATGGATGTTGATGCTGTAAATACCACGACTAAAGTATTTCGTTGGATTAAACAGGCTAGGCAGTTAGCTTTAATTGACCAGCTCCCATCTGTATTAGCTGGTGTGCCTACTGGTATTGGTGCTGTTTATAAGAGAGCTTGGAAACCTTTATCTAGATATATAATGACCAGACTCGAAACTGGCGATGCGGACATAGCTAAGAAGATGGCAGCCATAGACGCACAAGCTGGATTAAGAGTTCTTAATATATTTAACAAAGATTTGTTGGTAGCTATGAAGCGTTCTTTTCAACAGAACATAGATGTTACTGACAAGATGCGTGGTAAACTAGCTACCGATATTAACAGATTACCACAAGGAGAAGCTGCATTATTAAACAAAGCTTATAGGAGTGCTAAACAGAGACAGGAAGGTCTAGACAATTTAGGTAATTATTTTGTAGATGTTATAATAAATGGTAAGCTTATGGATTTGTTATCTCTTGGAGTTAGAGGTATTCAAACTGTGGACGCTGCTTTTAAAAGACAGTTAATTAAAGGTGATGTGTATGCAGCAGCTAATCAAAAAGCTTTATTAAATAATCCAAAAGATTCCGCTAAGGCTGTTAAGGAAGCTGAAGCATCATACAAGAAAGCTTGGATAGATGACGACGGTTTAGAGGTCTTAGCATCCCACCACGAGTTTCAAGATAGGGTAGACAAAGTTAGACAAGAGTTATTGTTTGCTGCTAACACGGATGATTTAGATTTAGCTTCCGGCACTTATGTAACTGAGAAGATAATAGGATTACTTAAAGATTTAAGCTCAGGCGATGGTTTACCAGGCTCTGTTATCAATGCTTTCCTGCCCTATATCGGTGTTCCTATTAGAGCTGTATACCGTGGATCAAGATTGGTTGGCTCTCCTGCTTTGCTGTTATCAGCTAGAACTAAAAACAATCCATACAATAGAAGACTTGCTGAAGTTAAACAGAAGATGACAGGTCTTCAAATGACTCTTAATAAAGATAATATAACTCCTGAGCTTAAACAAAACGCACTTAACTTAATGCAGGAGCTAAAAGAAGAAGCTGCTAGATTAACAGCCCAGAGAACGGAGTACAATGTAGATATACTTACAGACACTTTTGTTGCTACATCTTTAGCTGCTGTAGGTGTTGGCATGGCTTATAGTGGAATGATGACTGGTTCGCTTGCTTGGTTAACTGATGATCAAAAGCAAAAAACAAAACTAGAACCATTTAAAGCTTTAGACTCAGATTATTCAGCTGCTTTACCTTGGTCGTTTCCTTTAGCTTTAGGTGCGGATGTAGCTGGGTTTTTAAAAATTAGAGCTGAAGAAGATGCGACTGGTTCTAAGATTCTAACAAAGGATCAAAACTTGATGCATGTAGTAAAGAACTCCCTCAAAGAACTTGCTAAAGAAATGCCGTTGGCTCAAGGAGCTAGGAACTTTGAGGAACTAATAGATGGAGACGGTGAAGTATTTACTAGAGCTATGTACAGTTTAGCAACGAGTTACTTTCCTTATCCAGCTCAGTTTAGAAAGTTCATGCAAGCATACGAGACTACGGGCGATGCAGCTATAAACGATTTAAGAGGAGGAGATTACAAAGATAGATTGTTATATTCTATATTCGGTAGGGGTATAGTTAATAAGAAGACAGATCACTTTGGTTATGATTTACAATCAAATAGAACTTGGATGACAGAAGCTGTTATTAGACAAGCACCTAGAAGATCAGTAGATCGTACATACTTTGATGAAATCTTAGCTACAGACACACACGAAAACATACAAAGAAAACCTTCTACACTAGGACCTGGTATTAAGTTCACAGACTTTCGTGACTCTGATGGTATGACACTTTCTTACGCTTTCGATTTAAAATTAAGAGATACAAACCTTAGATACAAAGGACAGCAACGCACTTTAGAAGATGCTGTCTATGAACTGTTAGATGACGACAAGTGGAATGAAAAGTTTGAGCAAGGTTTTAAACCTAGCGAAACTAGACCTGATGTTTATGTTAACGAAGGTCTAAGAGAACTTAATACATTGATGCAGAAGTACTACAGGAAAGCTAAGGAAGATTTATTAAAAGACAAAGATTATCTGTATGATTTTGTAGGTCCAGATGACATGTCTTTGATAGATGTTATAGAACAATTAAAACAACCAGCTGAAGAAACTGGACGACCCGCATCCATACGAGAACTATTAACTCTTGCTGACTAAGGACTTGCTCTTCTCACTCAATAATTAATAATATACACTTAACATCATGGCTAACACCTACGTAGATTACACAGGCGACAACAGCGAGACTGATTTCATCTTTAACTTTGACTACCTTCAAGACGACCACGTTAAGGTAAAAGTAAACGATGTTATCGTAACGAACTATTCCATCGTAGAGGTATCGGCGGATAATGTGATTCGTTTTGATACAGCTCCAGCATCCAATGCTTCAATCCGTATATACCGTGACAGTCGTGGTGATTTCTCCCCCCTTGTTGGCTTTGTAGACGGCTCTGTACTTACGGGTGACAACTTAGATGAAGCATACAAACACAACTTATTTGTATCACAAGAAGCGTCAGAAGGTACTGGTAATGAACTGCTTAACAAAAAAGGAGGAGCTAACTACGACGCTGAAGGTAACAAGATAATAAACCTTGGTACTCCTACTACTGGTACAGACGCTGCTAACAAAGGATACGTCGATCAAACAATAGACAACTCGATAGCTCTTGGCGGTAGTCCTGCTATTGTATCGCTTGGTGGGTACGATGTTACAGCACTAGGTACTAGTATTACTAAGTCTTTAGCTAACTGGACTAACGATTTAAACTCACCTACAGCGACGGGATCGACGGCGGCTAGGAGTCTTAGTGATAGGTTTGCTGACGTTGTAAATGTCTTGGACTTTGGGGCTTATAACGACGGCAGTAATCCAACAGATACAACGACTGCTATCCAAGCCGCTATCGACTACGCTATGGCTCGGACGAAATCCGTATTTATTCCATCCGGTACTTATTTAATTAACGCTCCGTTATATGTGACTCCTGATTCTACTTTTACAGAACAAACAGTTAAGATATACGGAGAAGTAAAAGCTAGGCATTTTAACTCAGGAAGCATTATTAAACGGGAGGATGACGGTGATGTGTTTCGTTTAAATTGTGAAGTGGGTACGACGAATAAAGCTATCACTAATGGTCTTTTATACTTTCAAATACACGATTTAATGCTTCTTTCCACGAGTACGGAGGGATCAGGTAGTCACGGTATATTTGCACGTACAACTAGGTGGTCTCAATTTAAAGATTTAAGAATAAGAGGTTTTGATCGTGCTATAGAAATTTACTCAACAGGTGATTACTCTGATTTTAATGAGTTCAGAAGAATACACATTGATTGTTACCGTTCAGGTATAAGAAATAGAAGTGCCGATGATTGTATCATAGAAAACATTTATCAATTAACGAGTAACACTCACAACCCTCAGGATCAAGAAGACGCATTAGTTACTATTAAGGGAGGATTTCGTCCGAAAATAAATGTTATTACAGGATCGTCTTATAGTAGTTTAACTGCCAATACAATTAATCCTGTTATTTCTATACAAGAAACGGAAGGAGCATCTGTATCTGGACATTGCGAAGAAAGTGATTACAAACCGTTTATACGGGGTTTATATAATAAATCACTAAAAATACACGATTTACACATGGCGTCGAATGCCGGTACGTTAGGGACTAAAATATATCTTTATGCGTGTCCCGAAGTTCGATTAGAGAACTGTCATTTTGTTACTGAAACGGGAGCAGCTTCCAGTCAAATAATTAATTTATTAGATTCATCATCTGAGCCTTTAGTCGAAAACCAGCAAACATCAATAGGTTTCGAGACAGGTAGTTTATTAGACGATAGAGGTACTTTAAAAGATGTTCCTATATTCAATCAGAATAATGCTAACTACATAGTTAGAAAACCATCATTTCTAGGATTAGGTACAGGTAATTTTCTTAGACCTTTATTACAGCAACAAGGTACTAACGATAATGGAGATACATCCTATAGCTTACCAAGATCGGTAAAAACTCTTGCTAGAAATATTAGAGATGGCGATACAACTACTAGGGCTTTTGAAGACAACCAAACATTTAGGTATACAAATGTAACATCAGGAGTTTGGAAATCGGTCGCCAATATATCAGTAGAAAATTCATCGAAGTCGTTAACTTGGGAATTACAAGTACAATGGTACGATGTTACAAATACAGAATCAGGTTCTTATAATGTATATGCTCATGCTAGTAGGTCAGCAGGTTTAACTACTGCGAAATCTATTTCTAGTGCATCACTAGGAGGTACAACTACTTTAGCTGGATTTGGCGTACAGTTTGGAGCTGTTACAGGGGGAGTTACGGATACTCAAGACTTCGACATACAATTACAACACACTGCAGGAGGTACGGTTTATTTCTTTGTTAGCAGTATAAGGAAAGTAGGTTTTAGTGCTGTAACTTGCACATTACTTTCAGATTAAACCATGATCGAATCCATCTCCGGCTTTCTTAACACCGCTCTTGTCGTCGCTCTTGGCGTGATCGGGTGGATTATCAAACGTGTTATTGAACGTCTTGATCTCGGTGAGAAAAGAATGACTAAGATAGAGGTGGAGTTAGCTGCACAGCGGGAAAGAGATAGAGCTGTTGAAGCACGGATCGCAAAGGTAGAAGAAGCACTTAAAGAAGTTCACAATAAATTAGATCGTATGATGGAGGTATTAGTACAGAGATGAAACAAGGATTATACGCAAA
>Ga0208645_1004238_pt1 | contig 10245 bp, 20 predicted proteins | sample VirMetDEL_Sep_01_FD_184519 | JGI IMG/M metagenome (GOLD analysis project Ga0208645, IMG submission 184519) | Aqueous microbial communities from the Delaware River and Bay under freshwater to marine salinity gradient to study organic matter... | ecosystem: Environmental > Aquatic > Marine >...
GCCGTGCTATCAGGCATGGGCAGCGCAAACTATCTGACACCTGTGGTGCTACAGTTCTTGCCAAATGCAGAGAGCAGCGAACACGCAGCGGCATTCGTGCTAGGATTCTTGGGTCTGCGTGGTGTGGAGTTGCTAACAGCTAGACTCTTCCCCCAGAAAGAAGAAGATGATACTGGAGCAGATAATAAATAGTATCGCCTCCCTGATTATATCAGGATCGGTAACTGTGTTGATGCTAGACATCTATGCATCCGAGACATCGCCCATCTATCGCTATCCCCTATTCAAGACAATACACATAAGGGCCGCACTTGCCCTCACGTCGGCGGGCGCATTGTTTAATGTCCTCACCGGATCGGTGCCTCCGTTGAGCGAGGTGGTACTAAACGTTGGCCTAGCATTCTTCTTCTCGTGGCTATTGTTATTCTATAATCGCTACTTCAAGATCGAGCGGCCACGGATTACTAGAAAAAGAAAGGGAGCCAAGGCCCCTGAATAACCCTGACTCCCTCTCCCTGTGGGGGTAAACTAGATACGCCTAGCGGTTCATATACCAATCCATCTCTTTCCTAGTCTTGAGAGACGACGGCCTCTTGTCCGGTATATTGCTATGCACCCAGCGGTCACCAGTGCGGCGTAAAGTATAAATCGGTTCATATCGCTTTGCCTTGTGTATGAGTTCGTATTTCTCTTGCCAAGACGCAAAGGCACTCTTCCAGTTTCTGAACCGCTCTGTCTTCATACCCGTGCGTACTTGGTATCTATTGTTTGGACCACGCCATAGCGTCAGCTCATCGTTGCACTTGGCGATGACGGTCCAGTCTGTGTCTCTATGCGTCGTATCCACTGTACTCAGCCTCTTGAAGAATTTCGTCAAACAGATCCTCGTCTAGTATATCTCTAGCCGCATCCATAAATGCCTCAGCAATGATGGGCTTTGATCTAACCTCAGACTTCTTAGCATCACACCAGATCTTTAGCACACGAATGTGGTTTCGCTTGGTGCTAAGCGCTCTTCTGCTACGATCAAGCCAGTCATCATCTGCGGTATTCCTAACGGTGGCCTCTGCTATCTGATTGCGTATAGACGATGCCTCTGATTCTAGCGTGGATAAGAACACATATAGATCATTGAGTGATGATTCTTGGTAGGACACAATGAGGTTCTCCCCATTGATTCTGACGTGTAGTTTGGGGTTGATTGGGGTGTTATTCATTGTCAATCTCTTCTAGGTTTCCGAGTATCTGATCGTGTACTCCCGCCTCGTAAGCGGCGCACATAGCCCACGCCATCTCCCTCAGGTGGACACCGCCCGTAGAGAGAGTAGCGAGCGTAAACACGAGCATAAACATATGGGCGCTTGACTTATGGTCAAGGTCTCTGGCTATCTCAATAGCCTTCTTGGTAACGTACAGTGCCTCGTCATTGCTAACGATCATCGTTGCCGCCGCCGCGTACATCTCCCCGTATTCGAGCGCCCACTTTTGCAGGCCCTCGTCTGGATATACCTCCGGCTCGTGATCTTCCAAGACCTTTCTAGCCTCAACGGGTCCATACTTATATTCGGTACAGAGCGCGGCTAGCTTTGCTACGTATTCGTCGTGTGTCATCGTGATATGTAATAGAGATTGTTATCTGAATCCCGCACCACGCTGAACATATCGTTCATATTCCCACGTGGTTCGGGCGTGTTGTTAAATATGTCCATTGCTTCGGTCCTTGTCAAGAGGCGAACCTTACGGACTTTGGGGTGCTTGCGTGCCATATCGTATATGGCGGGGGTAACCGACTGCTGATAAGATAACTCTTTTGTTAGGTCGGCATCCGTGATAATCGCAGACTCGCACGCATCTAACTCAGCTAGGGTTAGGTTGAGGGACATCATATGCTTGGTTAGCATAATCGCTCGCTCCTTGTTAAGCTCCTTGCCCTTCGCGTAAGAGACGCTCATCAGGGAGTTGTAGCATTCCCTCTGCGTGGCTAGCAGTAGGCGAGGATCGCTCCCGCCTATGGTCTCTATCTTCTCCAAGGAGCTCTGATATTTCATCCTCTGAGTGTCCTCCTCGCTCAAGATATTCTCTTGGTGAGAGTCCTCCGATGCTCCTCTTATGGCCTCCTCCTCCATTAGCTTGCGTAGATGCGGCTTGTCCTTGAACAGTCCGCTTACCAACGAGGTGACTGACTGGGGTTTCATAGTATTCCTTGTTGAGGTATGTGGTTGGGTGTGCGCGGAACGTAATGTCGGGCGTCATGGCTACGTACTCCGGCGTGTGACTGAGAATGAGCTCGATCTTGGATGTGCTTAGCTTGCGCCACTTGTTCCAAGCCATCTTGCGGTTGACCTTCCGGTCATATGCATCCCACCAAAGATCGAAGGTGCGTGCATAATAATCTTTATTACCATCATTGTCTTGCTGTATATCATTATCTAAGTAAGTGTGCGTGTTTGCCGTATCCGGTTCATCCGTATCCTGATTATCAGTATCCGGCTCAGCCGTATTCGGGTTTTCGTACACGGTATAGACCTCGCCCCTGATGCTTCCGTCATCATTGCGCAGGGTCTCCCGCTTGATGTAACCCAATGCGATCAGGTGCCTGACCACACGATACGCCTTGTCCCTGCCCCACCCCATACGCTTGGCTACCGCCACGATGTGCAGTACCCAGTTGTCGGGGCGGGACAGGAGCCACGTTAGCACGGCTATGTCCTCGCCCTTGGCCTGAGGGTTGTCGAAGATGTGTCTATCCATCGTGACCCACGCCTTGCGATCCCTGTTTCTGAGTATCATTCGCCCTCATCGCTAGACTGAAGACCGGCCTTGGTCATCTTCATGATCGCGGAACGAGACCAGAAGTTCTGGTTGTCCATCGACAAGGCAAGCCGGAACGGGTGGTGCTCCGACCTGCCTACCGGTCCCACTATCTCAGTGATAGTGGACTCGTAGTCGACGGTAGACTCGCTGATGCTTTGAGAATCAACCTTGACGTAGGCGCTGATGTATCCGCGAATGATGAACGGAATGCGCTTCTTTACTTTTCTTGACATAAGTGTGTAATAGGTTGGTGTGTTCTAGTGCTCCATATTGATTCGGGGAATCTTCTTGAGCGTGATGTAGGGACGTGAGTAGGTCACATCGGCGGCAGGTATCTCCTCTCCGTTCTCGTCTACGATGTACCCCGTCATCCCCTTGGATGCGACCTTGGCTAGCTCCTCGATCTTAGCCATCTTGCCCTTGAGTAGATTCCACTGGGGGATCTTCTTGTACGAGTATCGGGGGGTACCCTCCACGAGCCGCACAACCGCGCCTTCCTTCATTATCTCCTCCTTCCCATACTTCCGTGTCTCCTCAATCGCCGCCTCCTCTATGGACTTTATAGCGGACTCTATGCCTTCCTTGATATAGCGAAGCTGTATGTATGCGGAGAGTGGATTGATGGTCCCCTCCTCTACCTGCTCTGCGAGGGCTTTATAGAACTTAATCTCTGTTTCTATTTTCATACTAGTCCTCCTTGATAAATACGCCGTTGACCGTCTTGCCTTTGCGTTTGGCGATGACGTTGTATGCGGACTCTAGCGCAAACCTAGGGTCGATACCGGCTTGTTGACATAAGATGATGAGAGTGACAAACGAATCTCCGATTCCATCTACGATGTCATCGTGGTTCTTCTTGGCAATGGCACCCGCCGTTTCACCGACCTCCTCGATGACCTTGAGCATCTGCTTGGATAGGTCGTCGGTTACGGCGATGCCTTTATCTACCGCCCAAGTTTCTACTTGGGTAATCAGATAGTCGAACGATGGTAATGGTTCCATATCTACTTAAGAAAGTTTGGCATATCGGTGTTGTCCTCGTACTGAGTAAGCCACAACCGCTCTGCCTCGTTGATGTTGTTGCGCTCCATAATCTGTGCTACGGTGCGCTGTCCGTTGGTGATAGCCTGTGCTACCTTCTTGCCCATATCCGTGGGGTTGCCATCGGCATCTAGGATCTTGAGGGATGGCGCGGGCTCTTTGCTTTTGGTGGACTTGTGCTGTACGTCTTGGTCGTAGTCCGGATCATCGCCCGTCTCTAGCCCAAGCGTCTTGAGTAGTGCATACTTTACCGCATAACTAATTGCCTTTCCCGGGCCCTTGTCTTGGTCATCTATGCCATACCCAAAGGACGGCACGTCGATGAATGAGTTAGGGTCGTCGATAGACTGGAAGCGGACGGTCAGTTCACACACGGTCCGGTTGCCGTCTTGGCTCGTGACCATATCCACGGGGTAGTAGATCACGCCGTGCTTTACTAGCGATGGCCGGACCTTGGCGGTAACCGCATCGTGTGATACGATGGAGTACCGCATACCCCGCTTACTTTCCTTCTGTATGTAGCTCACCTCGTTCATCACTTGGTGAAGCCTCTTCTGTATTGTATCCATATGCTCGTCTAAGTATGTGGATGAATGTGTCTAGTGTAATAACGACGTAACTTTCGCCACGATCTTCCCTAATTACCTGAGCATCTACGTTTGGTTCCGGCTTGATGTAGTCGGCAATGGCCTTACGTCTCTTTGCTTGGACATTCAGAGAAGTGTTATGGTCTAATGATACTTTAATGTCTACGTTAGACGCAAGCCCTAACGATCTTCCGTCACTTGCGTATGCCCGCTGGGCCTCGAGGTTAACCTCCTGAAACTTCTTAACGACCTCGCGTTCATACGCAAAGCCTTTTCTTTTGCTTGAACTACCCATATGAAAAACATTGGTCTTGTGATTGCACACACCACCTCTCTTAGTGGTGCTAAAAACTCAGAGTACAACGTAACTGAGAACGAATACAGCAGGGTACTGGTCACGATGATTGCTGACCTCATCGAGTCTAAGTACCAAGGCAAATATAGTCCGGTAATTATCGAGCGCCCAGAACCAAACCACTGGCGGGGCGAGATTGATGCTATCAACAGCACGCCTGCGCTGGCCTGTGTAGTTAGCCTGCACGCTAACGCATACAACAAGCAGATAGCGGGGTGTGAGATGCTTTACTGGAAGGGTAGCACGAAGGGCAAGAGGCTAGCACAGCTGCTGCAGGATGCTACCTATGCCGTGCTACGCAATCCTGATAGGGGCATCAAGGGGCTAGACGATGGCGACCGTGGCGTGTTCATCGTGCGTGATACCTACCCACCTACGGTGGTAGCAGAGCCCTTCTTTATAGACAACCGGGTCGAGTGGGAGAACTATGTTAATAAACAAAAGGCACTTGCACACAGTATATTAGATGCCATCATCACCTTTATAGAGGAAAAATGATACGCCTAGATATACTAGACGGCATCATTCAACGGATAGGAGAGGCGATAGATCGCAACGTCACGACAGACGCAGAGCGATTAGAGCTAATGAATGAGCTGACCCGAATGCAACTAGAGCTAAGTAGCAATGTGCTAGAAGCTAACCTAGAATTGCAGAAGCAGAGAGCCAGCCTGATTAAAGCAGAGGCAGAGGGCGGTAGTTGGTTGCAACGTAATTGGCGGCCGATTACTGCCCTGACTTTTTTGGTGCTAATTGTGCTACACCACCTTGGTCTATTGCAGATCGAGATAACCAATGAGATGTGGGATTTACTTCAGGTAATGATCGGAGGCTACGTGGTCAGCCGCGGAATAGAGAAGGCCGCGCCGTCCGTGGCCGAGGTGCTACGCAGATGAACTGGGAAATAGAAGCCAAGCAGGCAGAGGCCCACCTGCTACGTACCCATATGGGGCTAGACCAGAGGTTCAGGATACTGGTGCTATCGGATGTGCACTACGACTCACCTGAATGTGATCGGGACTTACTGATCAAGCACCTCGATCAGGCACAGAAGATCAATGCACCCGTGCTAGTCATCGGGGATTGGTTTGATAGCATGAGGAGCACCGGTGATAGACGGCACACGCACGGTACCCGTAAGCCGTATGACCAGCTAGAATATCTAGATGTGCTAGTCGAGGACTCAGCAAAATTTTTAACTCAATACAAGGATGTCATTGCGCTGATCACGCAAGGCAACCACGAGTCTGCGATGTTGCGCCACCATAACACTGACCTGACACGCAGGCTAGCACGAGAGATCGGTTCGTGCTACGGTATGTACCGTGGCTGGCTGGTGGTGAACATCAAGATGTCAACCAAGAATGCGACCACGCTTAGCACCAAGGTGTACTACGATCACGGTAGTGGTGGATCGGCACCCGTGACGAGGGGCGTGATCAAGACCAACCGCCGTGCCGTGATGCTACCCGATGCGGACATCGTGCTAAGCGGTCATATACACGAGCGGTGGATAGTTGAGGTGCCCCGCATCAAGCTACACAGAAACTATAGCGTGACCCAACAGAGCCAGATACACGTTAGCACGGGCACGTATAAGAAAGAGGACCTCACCAAGGGATGGGGTGCGGAGAAGGGATTCGGACCGCCCGCCTTGGGTGGGTGTTGGCTAGACCTGTGGCTCGAGCGTGTGCGTGGGACTAACCGGTATGAGGTGAAGGTCTCAGCCTCGTATGCCTAGCACAAAAAAAGAGGGGACAGCCGAAGCCATCCCCCCTCATCGTCTCCGCAAACCGCAACCGCTCTTTAGTTGTTAGAGTGATTACGAGTTACCTAGAACGGCAGGTCATCCTTGGTGTTCCCACCCTTGTTGCCATAATCTTCCTCGAATACACTGAGGATCACTCGATCCCGTCCCTGCTCGCGCATCACGCCCGCCGGATTGAAGTGTGCATCTAGCAGAATGAATGACCCCCTGTCTCCCTGACGCAGTTCACCCACCGTGCGGTAGATGCCCTTAGTCTGTCCGTCCTTGGTGTACTCGCCCACCTTGGCTTTAATCATCTGTGCCATCAGTAAACCATTGATGTGCGTTAGCCCAGTCTATCGTATAACGGATGTCATCCGTATCCTTGGCTAACCTGTTAACGAAATCGGTGTATGCTAGGATGTCTTCGACTAGGCTGATGACCTTGTCTGATAACATAGTCCTAACAAACTCCTCTGCCTTGAGGTCGTTGTGCCAGTGCGTGTACATACCTGCACCCGCTAGCACCGCTCGCTCAAACTGTATGTCGTACCCCGCCAGTCGCATCCTCTGTTCGTCGTGCCGGTACTTATTGTAGGCACGGGCTACTAGGTGGCTGACTAGCGAACCCTTGTGTGGTACGCGAGAAAGTATGGACACCGCGCTGTCGCGCAGGTATAGGTTGACTCGTGTGCTCATCTGTCTACGCCTCGTGGTCCGTGAACAGAAACTCAGATACCCTATTGAGGTTGTCATCGTCCATCGTGAGGATGGTCCGTGATAGGGCGATGCCGGATGGCGTATCCCTGAGACCGGAGTAGGGCTTGGACTTGTACTCGTGGTACCGGCGCTTGAAGTGGTCTGGGTTGTTCGTAGCACGGTCTAGCAGTCCCTCTACATAGGCATCGTCTGGTGCCCCTGTGTACAGGTAGACTAGCTTGATCATTGTCCTAGTTGATAGTGTCTTCATCGTGTGTGTGTGTATGTGAACGGTCACCCCCGTGGGGTAGGGGTGACCTGTTCGGTTATCGGATCAGCCCGTCTTTGCGTGCCTTAGATAGGATGGACTCTTGCATATCTTCGCCGGCAAACATACCCGCCTGCCACACCCAGTCGTACCCGTCGGTGAGTTCGGTCGGGACGCCTCTCGTGGTTGTGCCACGCCCATTGAACCAAGACTCCTGCACCAGTCCACGTGCGTAGCCGTAGTCCTCTAGGGCGAACCCGATACGGCGTAGCCCCTCCTTGCGCCCCATCGTGTAGTAGAGGTGCAGTATATCGAGCGGGTCCTCTGCACGCTTGACTGGGAACCACGTGATCACATCGCCCGCGCTGTCCGTTGCGTACTGGAAGGCGTCGATGTGGACCGCCGTGCCCTGCGACTCTAGCGCATTGACTAGGGACAGCAGTCCCATAGCACGACCCTCGAAGTCTACGTCCTTACAAGCGGCGGTGGCGCAGATGTTGAAGGCGATCTTGATGACGTTGTCCTCTACGTCCTCGTGTCGGTACTCGACCATCGCATCCGGATCGCCTGAGTAGAAGCCCGCATAGTCCGATACCTCCACGCCGGATGGGTCCACCACACGTGCTAGGGTGTTGGCTACGCCGTGGTATCCTAGGCTCTGGAGCCGGTCGAGTGGCTGTGCGTGCTCGCTGATGGGGCGGTGCCCTAGGATAGCCTCGCGCATCCGTGATATGGTGTACCCGTAGAACCGCAGGTTCTTGTGGCTCGTGGCATCGAGGTACTCGTCTGCCGGATAGGCGGACTTGGGTGGCTGTGGCGTGAGGAGCAGGGCGTCAGTGAGGTAGTCTGCCTTGACTACGGTGGTCTTGCCGATCTTGAATGCGTGCATCTGGGTGCGTGTCTAAGAGTGAGTGTGGTTACCCTAGAAGCTTGCGCTCTAGGTCGAGGGATCCCCACACGTTGGTGAGGCAGGTCCGCTTGACGGTGTCAAAGCTAACACCGGATAGCAGTAGCTTGCAACCCTTGATGGTGGCGCGTGGCGATGCTAGAGCCTTGGTCTCGCCCGTCTCAGCGATGCGCTTGCGTGCCTTGCGTACTAGGTCGCACCACCGCAGGATGTCTGCCTCCTTGGTGCTGTCCTTGGCGGCGTAAGCCTTGACTATCCGGTCCTCTAGCACCTCGTCGTAGCCCCAGTCTAGGATCAACCACTCGTCGAGGAACGCTTGGTCCTGTACCTGTGCGCTGACGTAGGCAGTGGACCGCTGACCCACGGTGTTGGCGCAGGCTATCACACGGAAGTCGGGGTGGCGCTCCGCCATCTGCCCATCGAACGATGCGAAGTCCTGCCCTAGCACGATCTTGAGTTGCTTGGCTACACCGGCGTGGCAGGTATCCGCCTCGTCTAGCAGTAGCACGCCGCCCTGCGTGTAGGCAGTGAACAGGAGCGAGGGCTTGTACTCGCCTGTGCCCGCCACCGTGTACCCGAACATATCGGTCTTGGTGGTCTGCGGTCCCACGCTCATCGCATAGAACGGCAGGTCTAGAGCCTTGGCTACGTTCGATGCGCCCGTGGTCTTGCCCGATCCGGCGGGTCCAGTCAGCCACACGTTGCCGCAGTTCGTCAGTGCTAGCAGGTCAGCGAACGATGCGTGGTGGTGTCCGTCTAGCTGGATGGGGTCCGCCGGTGCCGGTAGCTGTATCGTGATACCTGCACCTCCCAGTCCCTCGACCGCCTCGCGCACAATCTCGCGGACCCGTCCCTCATTGACTGAGGACCCCGCGATCTGTTGGATCAGTGCGCCTAGCTGTGCCGTGGCATCGCCGGATGGGGCGGGTGCCGGTGCCGGTGCCGGTGCCGGTGTGGGGGTCGGTGCAGGCTCGCTCGAGATGCCCAGAAGCGGCAGATTCTTAAAGTATAGGGGCTCGTCCACGACTATCCTGAACGCCCACTCCGCCAGCTCTGAGGCTACCTCTGTCGTGAGGGGCTCGCCGTTGACTTCCCAGAAGTCATACGCTAGGGTGTCGATCATCCTCTGCCGGAGGGTACCGTAGCCATCTGGGTGCGCGAAGTCTTCGGAGCACACGAAGGCTACGGACCCACCCATATCCTTTGCGAGGGACTCTGCCAGCACGGGCAGTGCTAGGATGCGTGTGAGGGATGCCTTGTTGGACTTCTGTCCCAGCCACGTGCGGTCCACCGGTGCTTGGAATGCACGGGCGGATCTGCGTAGCTCCTTGGTGGTGTATCGGTTGTCTAGCTTCTCGACGGCTGACTGGAAATCGTTGACTGCGCTCATAGTAGTATGGTGTTAGAGGGTGTAATGGGACTAGTTGCGGGTGACTACGAATCCGACGTGGGACCCGTTCTGGACACGGATGTAGTGCTCGTGGTTGGCTGACAGCCACTCCTCGATCACACACGAGACGTCTCCGCAGTAAATCATATGCTTGAAAACCTCATCAATGCTCCGCTCCATCCACTGCTCGCAGATGGCATCACGGTCGATGTAGAGTTCCTCGCCCGTCTGGTCGGACAGTTCGGAGTAGTAGTCGTAGAGGGCGGAGGCACCGTGCTGTGTGAAGGCGTAGTCGACTTGCCATCCGGTGAGGGCGTTGACGAAGTCTTGACGGGTGGGCTTGCTTACGGTCAGTGTCATAGTAGTGGTGTGCTAGAGGATGAGTACCCGCCCCGAAGGGCGGGCGTTGTGGTGGTTACTTGATCGAGATGAGCTTG
>Ga0208645_1004240_pt1 | contig 10245 bp, 18 predicted proteins | sample VirMetDEL_Sep_01_FD_184519 | JGI IMG/M metagenome (GOLD analysis project Ga0208645, IMG submission 184519) | Aqueous microbial communities from the Delaware River and Bay under freshwater to marine salinity gradient to study organic matter... | ecosystem: Environmental > Aquatic > Marine >...
CATACTGCCGAGAAAAAGTTCAACAGAGTAGGGCAAGAAGAAACATTTGGTAGATTTACTATAAAAGGTGATGGAAGTTACAAGGATGTAAATGTTTTAAGTAAAAAAATAGTTACGTTACTATCTCCAATGCCTACGTCTACTTCTACATCAGGATTTTAACATGATTTATTTGGTTATATTTTGTGTTATATTAACTAGTATTTTTTTATATTTGTTAATAGAATTAAAGCAAAGTATACATTTAATTTATATTATCCCTTTAAGTTTGTTTTTTATAATTGGAACTTATTTTTATATAAATGATCTTTTTGGTTATCCAACAGTAAAAACGAATGAAAAAGATTTTTATTTATTAAACTATTTTATTGGAGCAGAGGAAGATCAAATTTATTTGTGGGTTATTTTAAAAGGAGAAGACAAACCAAAAGCAATCACAATTCCTTATAGCCCAGAAGACCATAAAGCATTACAAGGAATGGATGAAACGTTAAAAAATGGAGAACCTATAGAAGGAGAATTTGTAAATGCAGAAGATGCTGATATAGGTATGAAAGAACAACATCCTGATCAAAATGGTCAAGCAAATGACGGTACGTTAAAAAGCAAAGGTGGTACATTTAATTTATTGAAAATAGATATAACTAAAACTATACCACGGAAAAAATATGACAACTGATGCAGAATTTTATACACAAGATAAAATTAAAACTAAAAAACCCAAGATGTATGCGGTCATGTTAATTAATGACGATTATACTACTATGGAATTTGTAATGTATGTATTGCAGCAAGTTTTTGGTAGATCTGAGGAATCTGCTTTTCAAATAATGTTATCAGTTCATCAAAAAGGAAAGGCTCAAGCAGGATTATATAGTTTTCAAGTTGCAGAGCAAAAAGCATACGAAACCAAAATGTTAGCAAAACAAAATAACTATCCTTTACAAGTCACACTTGAAGAAATATCTTGATATATTTTTAGAAATAATGTATATTAATATCATAACCTTAAACAGGATTGCTTATGCGAATTGGTTTTGCTTGTAAATATTTGGACTCAGATCAAACACAGACACCACGTATACTAGAAGAAATTCAACGTCCATACACAGAAAAAAATACAACTGTAGCTTGGCTATCTAGGCAAACTAAAGCAGATGCAGAACAAAGGTTATGGGATATAATGGAGCATAATGGAAATGCGGCACTAAAGTTGGTGGAATATGTAGGTAGTTTGGATCCTGAATTACGTATGGTCCGGCTAGGTAGTAATCAGTTACCATGTTATACACAGGAGGATTTTGGTTATTATTGGCAAAAACCAGATGTTAGAGAAAGAGCAAGTAAATTATATAGTAAGGTAGGGGATGCTGCTAGGAAATTAGATGTTAGAATTAGTTTCCATCCAGGACAATTTGTTGTATTAGCGAGTGATAATCCTGATATTGTAGAACGTAGCATTGATGAATTTGAGTATCATGTGGATTTGTTGCGTTGGATGGGATATGGAAAAAAGTTCCAAGATGCAAAATGTAACATACATATTTCTGGTAGAGGCGGTCCACAAGGTATTAGAAAAGTTTTTGGTAGACTTACACCTGAAGCCAGAAACACAATTACTGTAGAAAATGAAGAAATAAGTTGGAGTTTAGAAGATTGTTTGGAACTTGCAGATATTGTGCCTACAGTTTTAGATATTCATCATCATTGGGTAAAAACAGGTGAGTACATTAGTCATAATGATCATAGAGTTAAAATGGTTTTAGAGAGTTGGAGAGGGGTAAGACCCACAATGCATTACAGTGTAACAAAAGAAGATTACCTACCAGATCATCCTACTGATGTAAGGCCTAATTTGGAATCTCTTTTGCAACAAGGTTACAAAAAACAAAAGCTACGAGCTCACAGTGATTACTACTGGAACTCAGCAGTAAATGAATGGGCCATACAGTTTTGGCCAGATTTTGATATTATGTGCGAAAGCAAGGCTAAGAATCTTGCTAGCATTAAGTTTTACAAAGATTGGAGTAAGTAAAGGTGGCATTTCCTAAATATGAAATTATAGGTGTTGACAAGAAGTCTAATTTACAATATAGTATAGAGTATGTGTTAGGTAAGTTTGCATTAACACATAGGTTAGAGTATTGGAAATCTAGCTTGCCAGAAGCTAATTTTTTTTACAAGCAAATTAATTTATTTCCACATGAGGAGAATACAAATGAACGTAGTTACAAGAAATAGCCAAAATAAAAAATATTTTAACAAACAACAAGCTAAAGCAAGGAAACGAGAGCTTATTCCGCAATTACAAGAGGCATATGAAAGAGTTAAAACTGCTAGAACTCCTGACGAATTTTATAGTTGGCAAGAAAAAGTAGAATACTTGGCTGTTGAATTGCGTAAGTGCGAGTCTATTTGATGGCAAAAGTTACACGTAGAAATCCTGATGAAACTACTCCGCAGTGGAGGTATATTAATCAACAAGAAAAGTTAATTAAAGTTAAGGAAGAAAAAAGGCAAAGATTTTTAGAAAAACAGAAAGAAATAGCTCAAGCCAATCCTGAGTATAAAATTACAGATGAAGAAATGAATGATGTGTGGATTAATCCTGAATTTGCAGAAATGCTAGATAATTTGAAACAGCGTAGATTAGCCAAATATAGGAATGATAAACTCTTTAAAGATTGAAGGATCTAACATATTTGCTGCAATTTGTACAAGTATGTTTCAAAGTCAATTTAGTAATTTACAAATCACATATGATGATTTTTCAATAGAAAAAAAGGTTTTATCTGCAAAACCTAGTTTTTTACAGGCAATACAGCCATTCACACAAAAAAGTTTTAATTTTGATTTACATGATAAATTAGAACTTAATGATTGGATCGTTAAAGGTCAAAGCTGGATTTATAACTTTGGAAAAGAGTTAGGGTCAGCTTGTAGTTTTGATCAATCTGTTTTATTAAATAATTTAAATATAAATAAAACTTCTAATGCAAAGGAATATGATTTTACTATAACTTTTTGTAAAAAAGATTTTGAAAGGCAATATAGTAAAGTATTAGATGGTATAGATTATAATTATGATCAATATAGAAAAAAATCAGATTTTAAGTCTAATGCAAATGAAACAGGATGGAATTTAAATATACCGTTTAATAATAAAACATATAGTCATCAATATAGATATACAAAGTCTAAAAATAAGCCTTATTGGCCAGAAAACATATTAACAGATAAAGAATTAAATTTAACATTTTTGCTTTATGAGCTACATCCTGTTACAGTTTTTGCACATATATTTTTAATAAAGTTGTTTATAAATTATCTTTTAAAATTTATTTTTATAGATGAACATTTTATTAGAAATTATAATACCTATGCTACAAAATTATTTCATGGCATTAATGCTTATTTAAGTGCTCACATAGTTTTTAGTCAGAGATTTGAGGAATTTTATAGCAAGCACAGTAGACAAGACAGTAGTTGGAATGAACTTTTAGTAGAAAGCCAGTATAAGGATGATGGCAATATTTTTGGTCCTAACGATTGGAATTTGCTTGCAAAAAATTTAAAAGTTAAATAGTTTTTGAACAATCCTATATGTAGAATATAGGATATGAACCTCTGCAAACGCATGTTTAAAAATAAACCCTAATTGATAATTTTTTATGAATAATAATTACCTTGTTTACTTAATGAGTGATAATGGAGGTCCAACAAGTTATCCAGAAGAAGTTAAATATTTTAAAACTGAACAAGAACTAAAAGAATATGAAGTGTTTTGTAAACTCAAAGGTTATATTTATGAAACATTTGACCTTTACAATTTAAAAGACAAAAATAGTCTATTTCCAGAAACAATAAATGGATAAGAAACCTGATTTATTAGAAGCGTTAGATAAATCTAGCGATATATTTAGGAATTTTGAATTAGAGTTTAATGATGCGATGGAAAAATATATTGATTCATTAACAGAAGAACAACGAGAATTTATTGTCTGTTGGGTACTTAAAAAGTTAAATAGACATATGGAAAAAGGTGGTAGTTACCGTACAATGGTGTATGATTTATTTAATCTACCAGGAAGTTATATGACAGTTCAAATGTCTGGTGGTATAGATATCCACAACTGTCTAATAGAAAAATTTTATGAAAAAAAAGATAATCCTTAATTTAATTATAATATTTTTAATACCAGTTAGTTTATATGCTAGAAATTGGAAACCTGCTAATACTAATGAATTTAATAGGTATTGTGTTAATAATTTAACTGCAGATCCTGATATTGCTGCTAGATTTACTATGAAACAAATATTAGATGTTTGTGATTGTGTATGTGTATATTATGACAGTAAATATCCTGATTTTAAAAAATTTAGTATTTTGTTTAATAATCCTACAGAAGAGAGTATGAGAGAAGCATATAATGCAATGTATGATTGTACTTCATTTATACTAGGTAATCCTACGCAAACTTGGTATGTGGAATAATTTATAACATAATAAAACTAGTGGTTTTATGAAAAAATTTATACTTTGTGCTACTTTATACTTGTTATCTAACCCAGTTTTTGGTTCATGGTCTGAAACTGATAAACAAAGTTATGTAAATTTGATGTTTAATACTGCAATGGAGTATAGGACTTATGATAATATATTAACAATAGAAGAATCAATCAAAACTATACATTGTATAGGAGATTTTTATGAAAATAATTATACATATAACCAATTTATTGATATGTTCTACAATGGTCCTCAAGATAAAGTAGTAGAATTTGAGCAGATCAATTATGTGTGTATTGAAAAAACACGTTTTATGCGGCAACAAAATTTTAAAAAAATCTAATTTTTAACCTCAATAATATATAAAAATGTTAAATTTAAATTCTTTAATTCTTAAAGATGGAGAGTTATCTAATTTTAAATTAAAGCCTGGAAAAAATGGTGTAATAACATTAGATAAAAGTGTATATAATATTACTAGAAAAACTTTTTTAAATGACCTTTTTGAAGAAGACGAATACAATTACTGTAATACAGAAATTGCACCATATTTAAACGATGGTTTTGTTAAAGTTTGCGATGTTGTATTAGATAATCCTATGTTTAATAGATGGAAGTATGGTAATATAGATAATAATGTAATGTATAGTAAATCACAGGGATGGATATATATTATGTTGTTAGATGGAAAAATTATTAAGTTTGGAGAAACAGGTATGGTACTAGGAAAAAGATCTAAAAATTCATCACAACCAATACAAAGTACAGATAACAGATTTGGTAGAATGCTTATGAAAGATTTATCGTATAATGGTAAATTGGATACTGATGAACGTATAAGACGGTTAGTTTATCCAGATTTATTAGATAATAAAACTCTAACTTTTTTTGCAAGAAATGTTTCAGAATATTACTATGTACAAAGAAAAAAACTAGAAAAAATATATATAATTGAATATAACAATAATCACAAATGTAGACCTATTGCTAACCTTTGCGATCGTTAAAAATATGCGCCTGTAGCTCAGTAGGTTAGAGCAACGAACTCATAATTCGAAGGTCGCTGGTTCAAGTCCAGCCGGGCGCACCAAAATTTTAAACAGGAAAAAATGATAGAAGGTAAAACAAAAATTATTACTAAACTAGACTCTGCTGTGGCAGGAAAAATGTGGAGTGCAAAAGTGCCTCCTTATGAACATCTAGTTAATATAGAAACAAAAAATAGACTTACTGCAAATGATGCTGCTATTGATGCAACAGCAAACGTGGCAGCATACAAAACTAATCAAACATGCGATGTTTTCCGTTACTTAATGGATAAGGAAATTCCTACAGCATTTATCTCACAGCAAGACAGTTTTAATTTTATTGCTCGTGAATGCGAAATGTTTCCGTATGAATGTGTAGCAAGACGCAGGGCATGGGGTAGCTTCCTAAAACGTAAACTGCAAATCCAACCAGGACATGTATTTGGTAGAGCAACAGGCGGCAGGTATCAGGATCCACTAATTGAGTTTTTCTATAAACTTGCTGTAGCACCTAATGGTGAGATAATCACTGAAGATGAAGCTAGAGCTAGATATCTGCGTGACGGTAAATGGACAGAAACTGTATATACAGATCCTCTTGCTGTTTGGGAATGGAGTGATTGGAGAGCGGCATGTGACGATGAAAATAGCTTTGAAGAATTTAAGCTAAAGCTTTATCCTCCTAAGCAACCAGGACCTAATGCTAATACAGTTTTAGCAACAGTACCAAGTGTTATTACACCTGCTGAGTACAAGAAAATTTTCAGTTTAACTGCTAAGACGTTCATGGCACTAGAAGAAGCATGGAAACATTTTGACGTTGAACTAATTGATATGAAAATAGAGTTTGGACGTGATTTGAATACTGGTGAAATTTTAGTTGCTGACGTTATTGATAACGACAGTTGGCGTATTTGGCCAGGAGGCGATCACGAGAAACAGTTAGACAAGCAAAGTTTCAGAGATGGTGAACCGTTAGATGAAGTTACTGAAAAATATAGAGTAGTATCAGACTATACAAATAAGTTTAGGAACTTGTGACAATTTACATTGCAGCACCTTTTGGTAACTATATAAAAACAAAACATACAAGAAGTGTTGTTGGTAGTTTTACCCTAGAGCGTAGAACAGGGTTATTAAAACAAATAGCAACAACACTTAGGTATAGAGATGGTGCATGGTACAACGCACTAGGATTACGAAATCCTGGCATCGAATTTGGACTTAAACATTATTATAGAAGTAATAATGATTTGTTATCATTAGCTGCAATTGAGCCAGATGACTGGAACAAATTAGCTGATATAGTTCCTGATGATATTGATTTAGAAGTAAATTTAAGTTGTCCTAATATAGAACATTTTGAAAACTACTCACAAGGGATAGAAAAATTTTTATCACCTAACAGAAAAACCATAGTAAAACTTAGTCCACATGCAGATGAAAAACAGGTAGACGATCTTTTAGAAAAAGGATTTAGTAGTTTTCATTGTTGTAATACTTTACCAACAGAACATGGCGGAATGAGCGGGCCAAGATTACGTAATTATGTTGTACGTTTATGTACAATTATTAAGCATTTAAGTTATAGGGAAATAGAAATTATTGCTGGCGGAGGAATAACATCTATAGCAGATATTGAATATTATAAACATTTTGGTGCTACTAGTTTTAGTGTAGGTACATTATGTTTTAACCCTATAAAATTTTATAAATTTGTAAAGGAGACAAATGGATTATACTAGTGCAGGTGTAAATGTAAAACTTGCTGATAGACTTATTAAAAATATTGCAGTAGAGTCAGAAGAGATAGGAAAATATGCTGCTTCATATACTCTACCGCTAGGTGCTAGTTCTAAATTGGTTAGTAGTTGTGATGGGGTAGGAACAAAAGTATTGTTGGCATTGGAAGCAAAACGTAGTTTTGGTAGATCACTTTCAAGCATAGGAGAAGATTGTGTTGCTATGGTCATTAATGATTTGCTATGTGAAAATGCAAATCCTCTTTTCTTTATGGATTATTTTGCGACAAGTTCACTTAACGAATCCGACTATAATGAAGTCTTGGCTGGAATTATAACGGCATGTCGTAGTATAGGAGTAAAACTAATTGGGGGCGAAACTGCTGAACTTCCTGGTATGTTTAAAGATGAAGCATTAGATGTATGTGGGTTTGGTGTAGGCACTCAAGATTTCCTAAATTGGCAACCTCCAGATGAAGGTGATATTGTAATAGGATTACATAGTACAGGTGTTCATAGTAATGGATTTAGTTTAGTTAGAAAGATTTTAGAAAACAATTCTGTAACTCATGAATTTTTAGATAAGCTATTAACTCCTACTCCATTATATTATAAAGAAATTAAGCTATTAAGAGAACACTACTATGCAATCAAAGCAGTGGCTCATATTACTGGTGGTGGTTGGCATAATTTAAACAGGGTATTACCTGATAAATATTCTATTAAATGGTATGATAATAGGTGTATTGTACATCAGCATGAAGTATTTGAATGGATACAAACAGCAGGTAATTTAACGGATCTAGAAATGCGTAACACGTTCAATTGCGGAATAGGAATGATGGTCATACTAAGAAAACAACCTTTAGAACAAAATCCATACAGTAAGTTACCTTTTAGTAATTATTCGATTTTAGGAGAAATACAATGCCGTCAATAGTTTTTTTAGGTATTGATAGATTTGAGGTTATAGAAAAAGTTTTACATGAAGGTCTAAATGTTTCTTATTTTGTAACTTATGAACCAGAATCTAAAATTACACAATTTGTATCCAAACTACGATTACCTTGGTCCTTGTTTCAATACGATGAAAATAGGGAAAATTTAGAATATTATTATTTAAATTTAATTAGTCATATTTCTTCATGTGATGCTCTTATTATATTAGACTGGAATCTAAAAATTCATGATACTTTTCTTACTCATTATAAAGATAAAATTATTTTAGGCGAAAAGTTAAACACTGAAGTAATATTACAAGAAATTAAAAATAAGGTACAATGAGAATAGATCAAGAAGTCAAATTAGATTTTAGAGATGTGCTTTTTAAGCCAAAACGAAGCACATTAACAAGCCGGAAAGATGTAGATCTTAGTAGAACTTTTAGGTTTATCAATAGCCAAAAAGAATGGACAGGTGTACCTATTATGGCAAGTAACATGGATGGTGTAGGCACTTTTAGCATGGCAAAAGTTTTACAAGAACATAAGATGATAACTGTTTTAAGCAAACATTATACAGTAAAAGATTGGCAAGAAGCAATTGGAAGTGGTATAGACATGCGATATATTAGTGTCTGCACTGGTACAGGAGCAATTTGGGATACAGAGTCCAGCGATTGGGTAACAATGAATACAGTATTAAAAATGTATCCTGATATTCCTTTTATTTGTGTAGATGTAGCAAATGGTTATCATGAAAATTATAGTCAATTTGTAGCAAAATTAAGAGATTTATATCCTGACAAAATTATTATTGCTGGAAATGTAATTACTGGAGAAATGACAGAAGAGCTTATTTTGAATGGTGCAGATATTGTTAAGTGTGGAATTGGCCCGGGATCAGTATGTACAACAAGGATTATGACAGGGGTAGGCGTTCCACAATTAAGTGGAATTATAGAATGTGCAGATGCTGCCAATGGCGTAGGTGGTCATATTATTGCTGATGGTGGGTGTGTTTACCCGGGAGATGTAGCTAAAGCATTTGGTGCAGGAGCTCATTTTGTTATGTTAGGCGGTATGTTAGCCGGACACGATGAGGGAGGAGGAGAAGTTGTCACAAAAGCAGTTGAAATTAAAGAAAAAACAGTGAAAGACAATGTAATAAATGATAATGTTTATTATGAAAAGGTAAAATATGTGGAATTTTACGGAATGAGTTCAGATGCTGCGATGAAAAAACATGGTAGTAGAAAAGACGGATACAGAGGAGCAGAAGGCAAAGTTGTTAATCTTCCCTACCGAGGTCCTGTTGCAGAAACTGTGAATGAAATTTTAGGTGGTGTACGAAGTGCTGCAACATATATAGGAGCAAAACGTATTAAAGATATGCCAAAATGCACAACATTTGTCAGAGTGCATAATACAATTAATCAGGTGTTTAATAATTATGAAGTATGAATAACTGCCTGCTACTATAATTTTTTGGGAACCAACAGATGCGTGATATAGGATTATTTTATTGGATTATAATTATTTTATTTTTTTTAATAGTTTATCCTTTTTTGCAGGATTGGCTTGTTCCCTAAGGAAAATTAATGCTAGAATATTATTACGAACTTAACTGTGGTGGAACTGTTATAGGCAAAACTGGTTACTTTACATATAGAGATATAGAAGCAAGTTGGGTTTTAGAAGAAAAAAAATATTTACTAGAGCGTTATTTAAAAGGTAAGCCTAGTGATTATTTAATAAAGTGTGTTTATTTTTTAAAACAGCGCTCATAGTTAAACGGATATAACCGAAGACTTCTAATCTTCTATTCCAGGTTCGATTCCTGGTGAGCGCACCATCATAATACAAGCGTATAAACAATAGGCAATATGAGTAATAGATTTCATCTAGCTTTAGAAGCTGGTAATTTAGAAAAAACACTTCCTTTCTATACAGATATTTTAGGATGTACTTTGGATATGAAAGAAGAAGGAAGGTGGCAAGATGTGAATTTTTGGGGAAATGAACTC
>Ga0208645_1004241_pt1 | contig 10244 bp, 9 predicted proteins | sample VirMetDEL_Sep_01_FD_184519 | JGI IMG/M metagenome (GOLD analysis project Ga0208645, IMG submission 184519) | Aqueous microbial communities from the Delaware River and Bay under freshwater to marine salinity gradient to study organic matter... | ecosystem: Environmental > Aquatic > Marine >...
TTAATCAATTTTTCTAAAAATTTTATTTTGGTTGGCTTGAGTCTAACCGATGATTTTTTTATTTGCTCACAACTTAAATATTTTAATCGTTTCTGACGTTCAACCGTCTCTTGTTCTTTCTTTCCAATATATACCCAGTCCATATAACTATACACCAGCCTCCAGAACATATACTATATCATTAGATAAAAAAATATCTTATTCCTTCAAGTCGTCGATATTTCAACCTACCCCACATAAAATATAAAAATAGGTCTATCAACACATTATTATATTTCATCTTTACATCTTCTTTAGAGACCATAAGATAATCACAAATCTCACGGGTCAAATCATTACAAATTTTTTTATTGATTAACTTATACATATAATTATACAAAATAATAAAAAGGGGTGTGTTAGGGTGGGTGTGGTGGGGGTCAAAGTCAAAGTCCCTATAGGTATATGTTTTTTTATTGATTTTATATACTTTTTTTCTACTTTTTGATACACCCTATCCACCCTATTATATTTTACATCTTATTATTATATTTTTTCTTTTTTTAAAAAGATGGTAAACGTCTTAAAATAGAATTTGTATTATTTATTTTTCCTGATACACCCCAGACACACCCCATCCACCCCATACACCCCATTTATAAATATGGTGCCGATCCATCGAGTTGTTGTTTTCGTAGGGTGATTCGCTCTAGGGTTAAATCAAATGGGTCCCGAAATCGTTTCTTTCTAATTAAAATTTTTTCTATGTCATTTGCTAAGTCCATATATAAACCACAATATTGATTATGTTGTTCTGTTTTTTTACTAAAATTAAGTATCGTCTGAAAGACATTAATTATCCCAACCAAACTTAAGCCGATAGGATGTATAAATTGGTTTGTATCCATGCTACAGAATATGCTTAAATTAGTTAATAGGATAGGTATTATCATAGATGGGATAGCCGTATATATATATCGTTTTTTGTTTTTATGGCTTGCTACATCGTGGGCTTTAGCCTTTTGTATAATTTCATTTTGTATTTTAATAAAAAAATCCGAGTTCTCGCCCGTCCATTCTTCCTCTAGTCTTTGGATATCCTTCGATGATTCGCTCTTGTCTCTCGCCTTATCAATCAATATATCTTCTAACTCATCACTCATTATATATATACTAACTTATTATTTTATTTTTTATCTATCAATTAATTTATTTTTTATTTTTTATCAATTAAAAAAATAAATTAATAGTTAGTAAATTATAGAACAGTAGCCAGACCTTTTTTTAATAATAAGGTATTCGTTTTAGTTGATTCTATTAAGATGTTTGTTGGATTGAATTTAAAATTATCTGATGTGGTATCCTCTGCTAATAATAAATTTTCTTTACTTATATAAAAATCTGGGGTTGGTTCTATGTCTGGAATATTAGTCGGTAGTGGTTCAATAGTTAATTTAGTTTCGTCTACAACGGGCGGGGGTGTTGTTAGATCAATACTATTTTTTATTTCTTCTTGTTTCTGTTCAATAAATGAATTAAAATTATTTATTTCCGTTTGGGCTAATCCCGCGGTATATTCACTTATGGGAACTGACTTATTATATGTCTCAGGTGTGAAGAAATCATAATTTATAACACTATCATTTTTTATATCTAGGTTGAACTCCTCATCAAATTCCGATAAATCTTTATTTATAATTTTCCGACTGTCATATAAAAATATCGTTGGTTTTCCGCTGTTGTTTCCTTTGTCTTCATTATTTTTACTGTTATCATCTGATTTAATTATAACTCCTTGGACTTCTCTTATATAATCGTTTATTAGTTCTTTATCGTCTTTATAATTGTGATAATATAAATTTGCGTCATATGTTTTGTTCTTACTTACAAATAAAATTAATTCTAAGCATAACTCAGTTAAATTATTATACTTTGTTATATCCAAAATTTTTACATCTTCCGCATCATCACAAACGCCAATATGTAATAATGAACCATCTTTAAACCTCTCGAAATGTAAATAATAGTTACTCATTTATATTATACTACAAGATTTTAAAATATCTCTGTATATCCCGCTGGGATTGATGGCGAACCTGTATTTATATTGCTGTATCCGTTCTGAGAACCAAGTAAACTTGTTATATGAAAGTTCCCAATCACCGATGCGCCATTTTCAGTCCATGTAACAGCGAATTGGTCTGTTTCAGTCCAATTATTAACAAGTGCAGATGGGACACAAACTCGTGCGACACTAGTTACGACAAACCCTGGGTAATTATATAAATCAAAATCACTCCTAAAATGGTTTATGATATGCTGTTTTAGGTTAGGGTTCGCTATATTGTTTGGATGAGCCGTAGAAGAGCCATTATAGATTTCTACCGCATTAAGAATATTTGTCAAAGTTATTTCTTGTATAGTTGTTGAACCTTGATATCCTATAAATCTTACGTCTAATAGTTGTTTAGATGATGCTATTAGATCAATTGATAAAATATAAACATTATGAATGGTATGATTAAATTGACCAACTGGAACACCTTGAGGTAAATATATTTTAACCAATTGTCTATTATTATTTGTTCTTTCTTGTGTCCATTTTAAAGCGATCGCATCATACTCCGCATTATTTAAGACTATACTCGGCGTAACTTGTATTCGTCCGTTTGCGTCTGTTGTTAAATATCCGGCTTGTTTATAATCTGTTCCAGTAAAGGTTATTTCTATATCTCCACCTCCATTATCAACAGATGATATTCCTGAGATTGATCCACCTCCACCACCATATATAGCACCGTTTTTATAAACATCGCCTTTTATGTGTATGTCCTTATATGCTAAGGTTAATGTTCCGATGTCTTCTGTGTTATCTGTTATTGGTGTTATGTCTCCTGTATTTGTTATATTTCCGCTGTTGATATTCATCGTTCCGGCGGATCCTGTTCCTCCTCCAAACGTTCCTAATAGAAAATTTGGAGATACAACATTTCCGCTATTCAAAATATTTCCAGATGCTATAGAAGTTGATGAAAGTGTATTTATACCACTTAAATTATTGTTTGTTGGACCATCACATATAAGCGGCGTCTTTTCTATTGTTCCGTTTGTGTTCAATCTTATTAATCTGTTTGGATCGTTTATATAACTGTCTCCCGTTAATTGTATGTTTCCGTTTGTTGTAGCGTCTATAATGATACCTTTTCCCGCTGTTGTAGATCTATTTAATAAACTTAATGTGTTGTTTATATCGTTTGATTGTATAATTTTCGCTTTAATTTCTCCAGAAGACGATATATTTAATAATTCTATATTTTTAAAAGTTGCGTTCCCGTTCCCATCTATGGTCGCGTTATTTGGTTGTTGTATCTGTCCTGATCCGTTTAAAGTTACTATACCGTTATTATTTCCCTGATATTTTGTCCCAGTTAAATTTATGGCACCTGTGCTACCTGTTCCAATATCTATACCTGCTGATCCGTTTTCGTTGTAATGTTTATTACATCTTACTTCTTGATTAGAAATTAAAAGTTGCCCGTTTATCTCGTTGAATCTTCCGCCGGCTGTGTTTGCTCCAAAATTTAATAAATTTCCTACAGATGGTAAAATATCTTTATATACTGTAATCAATCCTGATACAGGTGCTATACCAATAGCCTGAACTGGTGTTGTGTCTAAATTTGTAATTGTTTGAGTTGATAATTGAGACGTAGCGGATATAATCGGAGCCTGTATATTTCCGGTTGTTGTTATATTTCCTGAAGCATCTACCAAACCGCCTGATTTTTGGATCGTTCCATTTGCGGATAAAGTCATAATAGCGTCTTGTGTTCCTTGGTATGGCGTTTTATTTATTTGTATCGTCCCTGTCGCACCCACCCCCATAAAAAAACCTGAATTACCGGTACTATCATAATACTGACTTGACCTAAATTTTATAGCCGTTAGATTTCCAGAAGCATCACATGTAGACCCCGTTTTTTGTATAGTTCCATTTGCGGATAAAGTCATAATAGCGTCTTGTGTTCCTTGATATGTTGTTTTATTTATTTGTATCGTCCCTGTCGATCCTGTCCCCATAAAAAAACCCGAGTCTCCTATATTGTCAAAATACTGACTTGACCTAAATTTTAAAGCCGTTATATTTCCAGAAGCATCACATGTAGACCCCGTTTTTTGTATAGTTCCATTTGCGGATAATGTTATAATAGCGTCTTGTGTTCCTTGGTATGTTGTTTTATTTATTTGTATCGTCCCTGTCGATCCTGTCCCCATAAAAAAACCCGAGTCTCCTATATTGTCAAAATACTGACTTGACCTAAATTTTAAAGCCGTTGATAGTGGTGTTTCCATTTCACTTGAAATTATTTTATTATCAAATGTGGTCTTTGTCCCGTCTGTTGTAATTGAATTTATATTTTGGGTTTTGTTTTCTAATGCGGTTATTTTAGCGTCCTGTATTGGATCTGAAGGCGAAGTACCACCGCCACCGCCGCTAATTGTTATTACATCATCGCCATTAAGATTAAGAGCCATTTTATTATACTATAACCAAATAAAAAAATAACAAATTAATAAAATTTATTAATTTGTTATTTTTCTAAGCCATACCCCATAAAATTAATTTTATCGTCTGTCGTTTGTTTTATTTTATTTTTTTATAGACTGGTTTAAAACTGTTGGGATTATGCTATTTTTATGATTTCAAAATAGATAAACTAATAGACCAGTCTGAGCCGTTTAAATCTATCGTTTCAAAATCATCATTTACAAGCCGCATATTTATTGTCGATAAATTAAGGTGGGAGTTATGCTTGCTTACGTCTTGGGTGTCGCGGTCTTCTGTTTGATTGAGTACATAACCGAACCCATACAGCACAGGAATAGACGCTATAACACTATACTTTTTATTATCCGAGGCTACCAACGCGTCGGGCTCTGCTAAATTACTTATGACATGTATATAATTAGTTGGGTTTAAATTATAAAAACTGTCTAGCGTGTAAGAAGTTGCGGGCGTGTTCTGAACAGTCACACCTATGATCTTTTTTATGGTCGAACTAGTTTTTATAAAACTATTTGAAGCCGAACTAACATTTAATTTTTTGGCGAATGAATTATTACTAAAAACTAGGTCTGCTTGAGCACCATTAAGAGCCGTTATAAGATCATTTAACGAGTAATGACCAACAGGAATATTTACAGATTTAGCCACACCTCCTATATCATAATCTAAAGTGTTATTTGTTGTTCTTATATTATAAATTGTGTTTGGTATAATCACGTCTTTTAACATAACGTGATGTGCCTCATGTAAGTCGTTCTCGTTTAGGTGGAAAACACAGTCGGTAGCCGTCCCGCTTGATCTGTCTTTTGAATTCAATAATAAAATATGTTTTTTCTGTATGTTCATTTTATATATTATAACTTTATAAAAAAAAATTGATATATAAATTTACTAACTTATTATTTTATAATTCTATGGATCTATTATTTTATTTTTTATTTTTTATCAATTAAAAAAATAAATTAATAGTTAGTAAAAATTATATTTGTATAAAAAAATTCTTTCAGATTTTGACAGTTACTTGACTTAGGAAGCATCTAGCAAGAGCGGTATAGATCAAGAATGTATAATAAATTTTGTTTGATCCGTCTGATGATTCATATTCTAAGGCTAGGGTTGCGGAGTTATTGATAGCCAAACCAGAAGAACTAATTTCATGATCTGATTTAAGAGGATGAGCCACGGCGAAAGTATCGGCAATATAATTAGCATATCCATTATTAGGATTCCAGCCTTTAACCCTAGTCGAATTATAAGCAGATTCAGATACGGTATAAGCCTCTTGTACGTTATCTACTGCGATCTGTGGGAAGTAGTTAGAAGCGATTCTATATTGATATTTTTCAAATACACCGCCGCCAGGTGCTAACGTTTCAAAACTATCGGCTTGGACGTTTGATTGATTGGCAACGTTATGAACCGATGTAATGACGCATGTAGCCTGTGAAACAGCCTTTTTAATTTGGGTGTGTAAAGTGTTGTTATTAGTTGTTTCAATAGAACAGAACACGCGATCGTATACATACTCAAGACCATTATTGGCGCTTTCTTCGGTCAAAACTTTTAAAGTGTTATCGTTTAGGGTATGCTCCATTAAATTAAATGTTGGTTTTTCAACTGTATATGTTGTGTTATCGGTAGCGCCGCCTCTTTCAAGGGCTCTTCCTACATTTTCTAAGGTAATTTCAATTCTAGCACCACTTAACATATGGGATGGAATTTTTTGACCTTTGACATGTGGTCTAAACAAGCCAGACAAATGAGAACAAGGTAAAACAAACTGACGACCTGCGGCGGGTATGGCTGCTTGTGCATGTCCTAAAAGGGGACCTTTAAAATTTATTTCGTCTCCGTCTTCCATAGTGTTAAGTCTGATGTAATTCCAAGCGTTAAAATTTTGGATTCTGTCCAATTCTACACCGTTTTTAGATTGAATTCTGATTTCTCTGATGATGTTACCGACTGACCCTTTGCCAAATTGGAAAGTTTGATCAGAAGATAATTTAAAAGTTAAATAAGATACTTCGGGATCTACTTGCCCGGATACATTTAAATCAAAAACAATTGTCTCGGCTGGTCCGTATGTTTGCCTTTGGGCATATTGTTTTTTGAATGTTCTCACCAAAGAGGTAGATAGAGGCTTAGGCATGACATATCTTAAGCCGTTCTGCTGGAGAACCATAGCGTTTGCGTTATTTTTTGAGTCCATTTTTTTATATATCATTATAAAACATTTTTTTTATAATGGAATATAAAATAATTTCTATATTTCTATAGTTTTTTTAAACATCGTTATCTAGTTCGGCTTGTGTTAGGTATTGTCTTTTTTCTATATCTCCTGCTAAATCAGTTGTGTCTAGTTCTTCTTCGTCCAATATGTCTAGTTCGTCGACTGGTCTTAAATCTGGTCTTTCGGGGGCTTGCTCGTCTTTCATCCTCTGATTTAAGACCGCGCGTTTAACTAATAACTCTAACTTTCGGCGTTTTATCTGTTGTTCTTGTGTTAAAAATTGTCCTGTTTGTAGGGCGAATGTATCATCTTGAAACGCACGAGCAACGGCGGGATGTATACTTTCTAATGTGTTTATGGCTCCTGCTGACTCCATGCGGTCCCGTTCAATTGCGGACGTTTCGCCGTCTCCGTTTGCATCAAAAATATCATTAATAGACCCAGATGAGAAGCCAGCCAAGCCATTATTAAAAATATTTCTTTGTTTTATAAATCTACTTGAATTAATTAATTCTCCTGACATTCTTATTATACTATACTTATATATTTTTTTATAAGTCTAAAATTTCTTGATATTCATACCCACCCCCATAAAGATTCACATCGTTGAGGTACTCAGTTATGCCATTTTGGACCAACTGAACCCCCTTTTTTTGTTCGTCTGGTCCTGGGAATCTGTAAATTTCTTTTTCTTTAAATTCTGGATATTTCAAAGGGTCTTTAATGGCTGATAATTCTTGATTAATATTATCGATCTGTGTTTTTATATCTACTCCTCCGTCTGGTTGATCATCACCAGCCCCCAGACGTCGTATACGTCCTAATATATCGCTTATTCCTGCTTGTGCTCCCATTTGTGCGACTTGTCCAACAAGACCCCCGCCTAATTGTCCCGCTATACCAGCCGCAACACCACCACGTAAACCACCTTCCGCCCCACCTTCTAAGGCTCCTCTAAGTCCTCCGCGTTGCATACCTTGTCGGGCTCCTGCGATGGCTCCTGCTTGTGCTCCTGCTCCAATTTGTCCTAATCGTTGCCCTAGTTGGGATTCTTCTGAACCTCTTCGGGATCTTGCTATATTTCCTGCTCGTTCTCTTAGTTGTTGTTCTAGTGTTGGTTGTCGTCCTGTTGGTTGTCGTCCTGATGGTTGTCGTCCTAAAAATTCATTATATGTATTTTCAACACCTTCGGGCGTCAAGTTTGTGATATTATTAATAGCGTCGTCTGAAAATTCTAGTCCTTGGGCTTCTTCGAGTAATTGATTTCTTTTATCTTCTGTCGTGTTTTCATAATTTGAATTATCAGGATTGGACGAAGACGATAACGGATTATGTAAAGCGTTTGTTGCTCTTGCATGATTTAATTCCTCAAATGCTATTGCTTCCCTCTCATCACTTTCTCTAAATGCCTTCTCTAATTCTTCTCTTTGTTTCTTTTTATCAAAATAAGAACTTTCATTAAGTATAAAATTTGGTCTAAACAGATAATCCCGGGCTTCTGCTTCTATTCGTCCTGGTTGGTTTGGGTTGATGTTTATTGCGTCTGGGACTGTTTCGACTTTATCGTTCATTAATTCGTTTACTTGTGGTCGTAGGTTTGGTGGCGGTACGTCGTACTTCGACTCTATAAGGATGGGTCTTTGTTGTCCTGCTGATAAATAGTCAGGTGTTATTATTTCTGTGTTTGATCCTTGTTCTTCGGCTTTGTTTACGTTGTCTGTTAGTTGTGTTGATGCTCTTACAGTTTCAATAAGTTGCGCTTCTTCTTGTTGTTTTTGTAGTTCCTTTTGTTCTTTTTCTTGTTGTTGTCTTTTTTCTTTTTCTTCTTGTTGTTTTCTTTCTATTTCTTCTTTATTTTTTCTTTTTGTTTCTGCCATTCGTTCTCTTCTTTTTTCTATATCTTGCTGTGCTCGTTCAACTGGGTTTGGGTTAAACGAATAGATCTCTTGAATCTTTTCTATTAATTCCTCTGGTAATTTTCCCTCTGTCACTTTGTCTATTACACTTTTTATATTTTTATCTTGTTGTTCGGCTTTTGTCATTAATTGGACGTTGGACGGTCTGCCGACTGGGTTTCTTGATTTGCGTGGTCGTCCTGGTCCTCGTTTTTCTTTTTTTTCTTCTTTTTGTAATAATGGCTGGTCTTCCTGTGGTGTGGCTGATCCGCTTGATGATGCGCTTGATGATTCTGGCGTTGGTGTTATTGATCCGCTTGATGATGCGCTTGATGATGCGCTTGATGATTCTGGCGTTGGTGTTCCTGGTGGTGTTCCTGGTGGTGTTCCTGGTGGTGGTGTTGGTGTTGGTGTTTTTCTGAGAATAGAAATCAGATCTAATATCTTTTTTTTTGCTTTGGGTGATTGATTTTTTTTTAACATTTCCGTTAATCTCTTATCTAATTCTTTTTTTTCTTTAGCATCTTTATATCGTCTAAACCTATTTTTTATATTGGCGAACGTTCTGCTAATCGCTCCTCTTTGTTGTGTGTCTTGTGCTGCTGCTAACTCGTTAAGTGTGTTCTGGATTTGTTTCATGTTCTCTTCTAAGGTTTTCCCCCGCGGCATGTTATATTATAATTCTATATGATATTTTTATTTAATATTTTACTAACTATTAATTTATTTTTTTAATTGATAGAAAATAAAAAATAAATTAATAGATAGATAGATAATTTTTTTATATAGTTAGTAAAGGTTAGTTTATGATGTGGGTAAAATTTTTTCTTAGTTTCTCCTGTGGGTCGGGAGCGTCATGATTTATAAAAGCGAATTGATAAGGCTTATTTGTACAGTGTTGGATAAGTTGAAGAAATCTTTTTTTGCTCATGTTCGGTAGGGCGTTTTCTTCTGCGAATTTTTCCAGTTCGCCTAATGAAGACGGAAACAAGACAAGACCACGACAATTTATACGAACAACACGCGGAACGTTCTTATATGATTGTGTATTCATGATACAAGACATATTATAATGTCTACACTCACAACATAATTTTTTTATCATGTTCCCATTTAAAAATTTACGTTTGCTTAATATGTCATCGAAGATTAACAAAATATTTTTTGTTTTGTCTATCCCTTTGTTTTCGACCGATTGCTTTTGTTTGTTAATTAAATTTTCTAGCCATTCGTCCGAAAACTCTTTTATAAAGTTCTCTGTTGGGATGGGTAAATTCTCCCGAAATAAATCGTCTGGCGAATCGCAAAGGTATAAAATCACATCGAAAGCCCCGCCAAGTAGTTTTTTTGAGGTCAACATATGAATAACGACATTACTTTTCCCACTTCCAGATTTACCTATAACAAGATAAGAACAATGAAGACGAGGTAATATCCCGTTACAACACGCTTCAGGCTGTTTTAATTTTGCTTTGTTTGATTTGTATACAACTACTTCAAGCGTGTCTTTTGATTCGTTATTTTGATTCATTTTATTATATATTGATAAAATAAAATGGATAAAATTATTTTG
>Ga0208645_1004242_pt1 | contig 10244 bp, 10 predicted proteins | sample VirMetDEL_Sep_01_FD_184519 | JGI IMG/M metagenome (GOLD analysis project Ga0208645, IMG submission 184519) | Aqueous microbial communities from the Delaware River and Bay under freshwater to marine salinity gradient to study organic matter... | ecosystem: Environmental > Aquatic > Marine >...
TTCCAAGTGTTATTGATAAACAAAGTCAGAAACCAAATGAAATTATAGAACAAGAACCTCAAAAAGTTTCTCAAAAACCACAAACTGCACCGTTACCTGATACACCTGCACCTAATGCTCAAGTGATACAAACAGCAGCGCTTCCGGCATCAGGGGTCCTAAATCAAGGGTTGACCGCAACTGAAAATGCTTTATTATCAGAGGAAGAGAAACAAATTACTTTGAGAAACAGAGGATTAGCATAATGGCTGAAATAAACTTTAATAATTTATACAATCAATTAAGTCCTATGGACAAAATGTTTTATGATCAACAGTTTCAAAAAAAATATAATCCAAATCAAGAAAACATAATACTATCTTCTCAGCCTTCTTATGAGCAAATGAAATCAGCGTATGATGCTCAACAACAAGTTCCTGAAAAAAGTTTTATATCTTCAGCGATGAGTGCTTTAAATCCTTTTAGTGAACTGAGTGCGGCAGAAATTCCTCAAGTTCCTAATGTTAGTTTAGGTACCCCAAAAATTAATTTTAATACTGGAATTACAAGTGCATCTAATGCTATACCAAATATAAATGGTGTTCCAATAATTAACACAGGTGCATTAAATCAAGATTTACAAAACACTGATTTAGTTAATCAAATAATTGCAGCTAATCAAGCAGCTAATGTAAATAAATTTGGAAATACTGTAGCTCCTTTCACTGGAAATCAAATTAATTCACAAATAAATAATCAAGTTCCTGAAATTAATAATCAAATGCCATTTAATGATTTCTATGGCTCAGTTTATGAACCTTACAATGAAGAAAAAGATGATGAACAAGTAGATTATCTTCCAGGTCAATCTTCATTCAAAGATAAAATAAGTAATATTGGAAGTAGTTTTATGAAAAAATCTGGTATTGGAGGTTTACTAGGTTTAATAACAGGTAATCCATTAATTGGTTTAATAGGTAGAGGTATAGGTGCTTTAGTAAATAGAGCCGGACCAAGTTTTGGTGATTTTAGAAGTTCAAATACATTAGCAGAATTTGCTCAAAAAATGAGAGATAGAAAAGCAAGAAACGATGCTGCAGCAAGAGGAGCGGCTAAAGCAAATATGGCAGAAGCAAGAGCAATAACAAACAGAATATCAAAAGCTAAAGTATCAAATCAAGATAGTTACAGAGGTGGTGGCGGTGGAGGTGGTGGAATAGGATCTTCACGAGGTGGAGGAGCTTCTCCAGGATCAGCAGGACCAGGTGGTTCAGATAGTATGGGTAGTTTTTAATGCCTAGATCAAAAAACTCAGCTTTAGAAAAAATAGAATCTCACGAAAAACTTTGTCGTATAATGCAAAAACAAACTCACGAAAAAATTAATAAATTAGAAACTCAAATTGATAGAATTGAAAGAATTTTAATCGGTTGCGCTGGCGCTTTACTCATGGGTATGGGTGGAATGATTACAGCATTAATATTTAAATTATAGTTTTTTTGGGAGGTTGGGCACTTAGCTGCCGGGATTGATTATAGTGGGGACTATAATCGCTATATCCAATTTTTTAAATTTTCGTCCATAATTGCATTTGCAATATTAACTTTGCTACGTAAAGCTTTTACAATTCTTTCATCAATAGTATCTTGAGCCATGATATCAATATAAGTCATTTTTTTAGTTTGACCTATACGATCAATACGTGCTTCTGATTGTTGACGTTTCTCTAAATCATAACCATTAGAGAAATAAACCATATTACTTCCAGCAGTTAAGGTAATACCATAACCACCTGTATGAGTAGTCCCTACAAAAAATCTACACTTGTCATCTGTTTGAAATTTTTTAATATTAGCTGATCTAGAATCAGTATCGGTTGCACCATAATAATCTACAACAGAATCTTCACCATATACTTTTTTAATCTCAGCAATAATTCTTTTTACATCATGAGTATAATGGGACCATATAATAGTTTTACCTTCTATCTTTTCTAAGATGTCCATTAATTCACCTAATCTACTACAAGGCAAATCTTTTATCGTACCATCATCAGCAGTAAAATGTCCACAAGTAATTTGGTGAAGTCTCATCAGTTGAGTCATAACAGTTGCAGAAGATTGCATTTTACCATCTAAAAAAGCTATTGCTTCTTTTTTCATTTGCTCATATACTTTTTTCTGTTCTTTTGTAAGTTCAACATAATGCTTGACAAATGTTTTTTCAGGAAGATCTAAACAGTCTTCTTTTAAAACTCTTTGAGAAAAAGTTTTTATCTTTTCTGATAACTCTCCTAAATTTCTATACCCTACGACAATTTCTATTTGGCGTCCGTTAACTTGTATTTTTTTACAAATAGAATACCTAGCTTTAAAAGTATAAAAAGATTGATGATCTAATAACCAAGGATCTAAAAAAGCACATTGACTGTATAAATCTAAAGGAGATTTTGTTACAGGAGAACCTGTAAGTATTCTTCTATATTTACAATGATTACTTAATTTTAATATATTTTTAGTTCTATTGGATGTAGGTGTTTTAATTGTAGTCGCTTCATCAATTGCAACCATTGATTTAGGATGTGCTGATAAAAATTTATATGCAAATTCTGAACCATTACCTGATGAAAAAGATTCTACATTCATAATTAGAATACGAAGATCAGATCCAGGTTCAAATAAAGTATTTAATTTTTTAATTTGTTTTATAGATTTATCTGACGTTTTCCAAAGAACCATTTTTTTATCTATGTGATCTACAAGATGAGTAGGTATTTCAGAATCAAACCAGTTTTTATATACACCTTTAGGTGCAATTAATAACAACGCATTGATCTCACCTTTATCATAAAGTATTGCTGCGTTATCTAATAATACTTTAGATTTACCTGTACCCATTTCCATAAAGTATGCAAACACTTCTTTATCCCAAGAAGCTTTTAACGCATCTAATTGATGGCCATACGGCTTAGTTTTAAATTTATAGTTCATAATTTGCTTTTTCTTTCTAAAAGTGTATATAATACGTAAAAGAATAGAAGTCAATGAATAAAGTTTATTTAGTACAAGACATTCCTGTCGACAGAGAAAGCGGTCAACCCAAATATAATGTTATGGGTGCGCAAAAGTATGGCGAAATTGTGGTGATGCTACCTTCTAAAGCTCAAATGATTTTTTCACCTGGCCCATTAATTTTTCAAATAAGAGATAAATTAAGAAATTTTACAACTGATGATTATTTATTATTATCCGGTGATCCTGCAATTATTGGAGTGACATGTTCTATTGTTTCTGATATGACTAACGGGAAATTTAAACTGTTAAAATGGGACCGACAAGAAAAAACTTATTATCCAATCGAGATAAATATTTTTCAAAACTAGTATTGACATTCGGATATAACTATCCTATATACCTTTTACGAAAGGAAATATTATGGATATAAATTTAAGAACAGATGCACCAGATCAAACTGATATAATTGATCCAACTTTATTATCAGAGACGATCGAACAATTAAAAACTGTTGGAGCGCAAGTTTTAGCAGCAGAAATAAAATTGAAAGAATTAAAATCACAGTACGATTATATTAGTGGAATAACTATTCCACAGTTAATGGACAAAATGAATTTAAAAACTTTAAAATTAAAAGACGGTTCTGAACTGTCAGTTAAGAATAGGTTTTTTGCTTCAATAAGAGCTGATAAAAAAGCTGAAGCAATCAAATGGCTTCGAGACAATGGCTTAGGTGATATTGTAGATAATAATATCTCAGTATCATTTGGTCAAGGCGAAGATAACAAGGCTGTCGAATACGCTAGCCTTGCGAGGGAGCGTGGCTATGAACCAACTCAAGACGAGAAGGTTCACCACGCTCGACTCTCTGCAGTGATGTCGGATTTAAAAGATAAAAATCTTGAGATTCCTTCTGATCTGTTTAGTTCGTATGAAAAAAATAGTACGAGCATTACTAATAAAAAATAAACTAATAAACTAATAAAAATAGGAGTAAATAATATGGAAAATCAAGTCGTTAAAAAAAATAGTGCAGGTGCACTAGCTGCTTTAAACCTTAGAGCCGATTCAGGTAAAGGTGCAGAAGAAATAAAATCAGATGATGTATCAACACCGATTCTGAAAATCTTACACCAATTATCACCAGAATGTAATTCAAGAAACGCTAAGTTTGTTGAAGGTGCAAAACCTGGAATGATATATTCTAGTAGTTTTGGAAAACTAATAGATGGTCAAGAAGGTTTAGATATTATAGTTGCACATACGCAAACTAGATATCCAGAGTGGCAAGAAAAAGGTGACGCTCCATCAGCACCTGTTGGAACACACTTGACACCACCGGCAGATGCAAAAGAGGAGATGAGAGGCATTAAGTATAGATTATCAAATGGTAACTATCTTGAAAAAACTATGTACTTTTATGTTCTTGCACTTCTTGAGAATGAACCTAGAAGAGCAGTGATTACTATGAGATCATCTAATCTTACACCAGCAAGAGAACTTAATAATCTTATTTCTAATTTAAGAATGACAGATGACAAAGGTTCTTTTCAACCTGCAGCATATTCAGCAATCTTTAAATTAAGAACTGTTGAAAAAAGTGCTGGAGATAAAAACTGGTCTATCTATAAACCTTCATTGGTTAGAATGTTAGATATATCTAATAATGCTGACGCATCTTTGTATAAGGTAAGTCAAGATTTTCAAAAACAAGTATCTACTGGGTTTAGTCAACCTAAGTATGAGAAAGTAACTGAAAAAAAATCTGAAGATATTATATAGTTTCCCTTTAAGGGATGCTGGCCAAGCAAGAACGTTCCCGGGAGACTGGGAACGTTTTAAAAAAATCAAATGGATAGGAACATATGAAAGAATATATAGAATACTTTACAGGGCTTCAAAGAAGTTACGGTGTTTGTAAAATAGAAGATGGATACATAGATCAGGAAACAGGAAAGAAAAAATGGAAACATGAGTGGGCTAAGATACCGGTCACTAATGAAGATTACCAAGATCATATTAAAGGAATTAAATCAATTGGAATACAACCATGCACTGACGAAGGTATGGCAAGGTTTGGTGCAATTGATGTAGATAAATATCCAATAGATAGAAAATTTTATTTAGACATAATTCAAGATAAAGAATTGCCAATCATACCTATCCTATCCAAGAGTGGTGGGTTACATTTATATGTGTTCACTACTCGATTGGTAAAAGCAAAAGACATTAGAGATTTTTTAGAAGAATTATTATTTGCATTTAAATTACCTCAAGGTACTGAAATTTTTCCAAAGCAAACACAATTAAGATCTAGTGACGGAACTCTTTCAAATGGAAACTTTATTAATCTACCTTACAACGGAGATGATAGAAAAGCTTTAGATGTAGATGGAACTACAATGTCGTTTGAAAAGTTTGTACAGACTGTAAAATTAAATTTAGTTGATCCTAAAAACTTTAAAAACATAAAAGAAAATATAGTTTCAAAAGAATTAAAAGGTGGAGGAGAAGAATTTAAAGATGGTCCACCTTGTCTACAAAAATTAACAAAAGAAGTTATGACTTTTACCGATGGTAGAGATCGTTTTTTATATAACTACATGGTGTTTGCTAAGAAAAAATATCCTGATAGTTGGCAAAAAATGGTATTGCAAGCAGGTAGAAAGTATTTTTCTTTTGATGAACATTGGACAGATGATCATATTAAATCAAAAATAAAAAACTGGGAGAAACAAAAGAAAGGTTTTACATGTACAGATCCACTTCTAGCACCAAACTGTATGAAGGCTTTATGTACAAAAAGACCTTACGGTGTTCTATCAGATGGTAAACCTAATTTTCCTGAATTAAGTAACTTACAAAAAATAAATTATAAACCTAATCCAGAGTGGAGATTAACTGTAAAAGATGAAGACGATGAAAACGTTCAACTTCATTTTAAAAATACTTATAAATTAACTCAGATCAATGAATTTGTAACTGTGTTATTTGAACAAGCATTAGTGGTAGCACCTACAATTAAACAAGAGCAGTTTAAAACAATACTAAAAACATTAAGTAGTCCGAAGGATAAGATAGAAATTATAGAACCTGCGGAAGGTACAAGTCCAATAGAAGTTCTTAAAAAACTTTTAGAGAAGCATATATATGGGCCTCAGGCAACAAGCTACATGTCTTTTGAAAGTGGTAGACCATTAGTAGAATCAGATTTTGCATGGTTTGTATTTGATAAATTTTTTGACAAATTAAAAAATGAAGAGTGGAAGTATGATGCACAGAAAACATCTTATATGATATCTAATGAACTATTTGATAACACTTCAGAAACAGATGAGGATAAGAAAGCTTTCTTTGGTAAACAGAAAAGATTTCCAGGACAAGATGATGATGGAAAATATTTTAAACCTATAAGAGTTGCAAAGATACCTTTGTTTATTTTTGATAAACCAGAAGAAGTAAAAGAAACTATTAAAATAGAACGGGAAGATCAGATAGTATGATTTATAAATACTATGGTCCACCAGGTACAGGTAAGACCTATCGTTTAATATCTAGAGCTAAGGCGTACATTAGAATTGGTACACCTTTAGATAAAATAGGTTACTTTGCATTTACTAAAAAAGCTGCAGGTGAAGCAAAAGAGAGAATGTCACCAGTATCACCTAGAAGACTAAGTTACTTTAGAACATTACATTCATTAGGTTTTGATTGTTTAGATAATATAAATCAAGATAATGTAATGCAGCCTTACCATTACGAAGATTTTGGTAAAAAAGTAAATCTACAAGTTAAATATTACGATCGATATAACAGTGATGAATCTTTTTATCTTGGTTTTGACAATCCATATTTTCAGATAATACATAAAGCAGTTAACAGATGTGTAACTTTAAGAGAGCAATTTGATTTAGAAGAACATGATACAAAAAATGTAAATTGGAAAACTTTAAAACACATACATGATAACTTACTAGTATATAAAGATAAGAAAAACCTTTTTGATTTTAATGATATGATTAAAATGTTAGTTGATAGGTCAGATAAAATTCCAAATTTTGATGTGGTATTTATTGATGAAGCTCAAGATCTGTCTCCACTACAATGGAGATTGTATGATATTTTAAAAGCTAAAACTAAAGACATATATTTAGCTGGTGATGATGATCAAGCTATCTTTGAATGGGCAGGAGCAGATGTTAAAAGATTTATACAAGAACCCGCAAAAGAAAGAGTTTTAAATAGATCTAAAAGAATATCTAAAGCAGTGCAGGCACAATCAACAATACCTATAAGTAATATAGTGGGTATAAGAAAACTAAAAAAATATTATCCAAGAGATGAAAAAGGTATATGTGAAGACATATATAATCTAGATGAGATAGATTTAACAAAAAATAAATGGTTTATATTAACTAGAACAGTATCAAAGCTTTTAAAAATACATAAAATGCTTATTGATAAAGGTCTATATTTTGAAAGTAATAGAGGTAAAAGTATAAAAATTAGAATGTACAATGCTATGAATAACTACAACGCATGGTGTAAAGGTAAGGAATTAGCTGAAGAAGAGATAAAAGATATAAAAGATTTTACAGGTGAATATAAATGGAAACCAGATCAGAACTGGTTTCAAGCTTTTAAATTAGCCGAAGATGATGACAAAGAATATCTATTACATTTATTAGAGAACAAAGAAAATTTAGAAAAGCCTGCAAGAATATGGTTATCTACTGTTCATGCTATTAAAGGGGGAGAACAAGATAATGTAATTCTATGTTTAGATATGGGAGATAAAATAATTAAATCTATTAATCAAAATCAAAACAAAAAAGATGAAGAACATAGAGTTTGGTATGTGGGAACTACAAGAGCACGTAACAATTTATATAAACTAAAACTAGACAAACAAAGAAAGGGGTATCAATTATGAGGATAATAACATCCGACATATTAATAACAGTAACATTAACATTTTTCGTAATTAACATAATGGAGGTATTAAAATGACACACAAAGATATATTTAATGATTCTTTTCCACAAGATAAACAAATTGGAGGATCCCATTATAAGAAATTTCATATTCAACCTTATGAATTTATTTCTAAAAACGACCTTTCTTTCTTTCAAGGGAATGTTATAAAGTATGTGTGTCGCTATAAAGATAAAGCGGGAATACAAGATCTTGAGAAAATAATTCATTACTGTGAATTACAAATTAAAACAATGAAAGACTTAAAGAAAAAATGATTACAGTCCAAACAGAATGGGTAATGCCTAATGAGTATCCTGATCTTCGAGGAGCAGATGAGATTGCGATTGACTTAGAGACAAGAGATCCAGATTTAAAGAGTAAGGGTTCAGGGGCCATTATAGGTAATGGTGAAGTTGTAGGTATTGCTGTGGCTGTAGATGGCTACAAAGGATACTTTCCAATAGCACATGAGATTGGTCCAAACTTAGATCGTAAGAAAACCTTAGAATGGTTTAAAGATATTTGTGAATCACCTGCTACAAAAATATTTCATAATGCAATGTATGATGTATCTTGGATTAGAAATTTAGGTATAAAAATCAATGGTTTAATTGTAGATACCATGATTGCAGCATCCTTAATTGATGAGAACAGATTTTCATTTACACTTAATACTTTATCTTGGCATCATTTAAGTGAAGGTAAGAATGAAACAAAATTAAATGAAGCTGCTAAAGAAAGAGGATTAGATCCTAAAGCTGAAATGTGGAGAATGCCTGCAATGGAAGTCGGAGCATATGGTGAAAAAGATGCTGAACTAACTTTTAAACTTTGGCAGAAATTAAAAAAAGTAATTATTGAAGATGATCTTCAGGATATATTTAATCTTGAGACTGATCTCTTTCCTTGTTTGGTTGATATGCGCTTCCTAGGGGTTCGGGTAGATGTCGAGAAAGCCAATCAATTGAAAACAGCACTGGCAATAAAAGAAGAAAACTTATTGCAACAAATAAAAATAGAAACAGGAGTAGACATTCAATTAATGGCAGCAAGAAGTATTGCTCCACTTTTTGATAAATTAAATTTAACATATTCTAAAACACCTACGGGTGAACCATCTTTTACTAAAGGTTTCTTGAATGAACATAAAAATCCTGTAGTCAACATGATAGCAGAAGCTAGAAAAATAAACAAGATTAGAACTACATTTATTGATTCAATCATTAAACATGAACATAAAGGTAGAATTCATGCAGATATAAATCAAATACGATCTGATGATGGAGGAACAGTTACAGGAAGATTTAGTTATTCTAATCCTAACTTACAGCAGATACCCGCCAGAGATCCGGAAACAGGGCCTTTAATAAGATCTTTATTTATACCTGAAGAAGGTTGTAAATGGGGAACATTTGACTACTCGCAACAGGAACCAAGATTGGTTGCACATTATGCATTAAAATTTTCTTTGCCTTCAGTAAATTCAATTGCAGATTCATATGAGAATGATCCCTCAACAGACTTTCACAAAATTGTTGCAGAGATGGCATCTATTCCAAGAAGTCAAGCTAAAACAATTAACCTAGGTTTGTTTTATGGTATGGGTAAAACTAAATTGATGGAACAGTTAGGTGTTAGTAAAGAAAAATCAGAAGAACTATTTACACAATACCATGGTAAAGCACCTTTTGTTAAACAACTTATGAACAAAGTAATGTCAGCAGCACAAGAGAGAGCACAAATTAGAACTCTTTTAAATAGAAAATGTCGTTTTCCAAAATATGAACCTGTATTAAGAGGAGCAGATTGGGGAACATTTGTACCGGCTGAAGATCATGAAAGAATGTTGGAGTTAAAAGAAATGGGACCAGTGTTAAAAGATTTTGAAGGTAATATCATTAAAGACGAAGAGGGTAAACCTAAAAAAAATTATTGGCATGGGAATCCAACAAGAAGAGCCTTTACTTACAAAGCATTAAACAAATTAATTCAAGGTAGTGCTGCAGATATGACTAAAAAAGCAATGGTTGATCTATATAAAGAAGGTTTAATAGGTCATATACAAATACATGATGAACTAGATTTTTCTATTGAATCAGAATCACAAGCTGATAAAATAAAACAAATAATGGAACAGGCAGTAGATTTAGAAGTTCCTAATAAAGTTGATTATGAATCCGGTCCTAACTGGGGTGAAATAAAATAATGAAAAACTATGGCTTATTTAAATGCAAACATACCTCCAATCTATTGCAAAATAAGGAAGGAGTATCT
>Ga0208645_1004244_pt1 | contig 10242 bp, 12 predicted proteins | sample VirMetDEL_Sep_01_FD_184519 | JGI IMG/M metagenome (GOLD analysis project Ga0208645, IMG submission 184519) | Aqueous microbial communities from the Delaware River and Bay under freshwater to marine salinity gradient to study organic matter... | ecosystem: Environmental > Aquatic > Marine >...
CATTAAAAATACCCATAAGTTTTTGTGCCGTTTGGGTATAAAATACCACTATTTCGGTTATTTGTTTTTTAATGGTAACATACTGGCGAGATACGAAGTGCCGTTAAAACCGCTTAAAATAAGGATTTGACATTTAAAGAAAGAGCGCGATCAAATCAATGATCACGCTCCAACAACAACAAACAACACGTCAGAGAAACATGTTGACCTTTTATTTCCTTAACATTCGAACCAACAAAACCAATAAAACGATGACGATCAACGATCTGATCAGTGTGTTCGCTTCGTCAAAGATAGATGTCTTTTTCTGTTGAACGTATCTCACGACCTCAACTTCTTTCAAGATCTTGATCGTGTCGCTTTCACAGATCGCTTCGACTTTGATAGTATCATGAACTCGTTGAAGACGAACGATGACTCCGTCAGTCTTGATCTCTTGAACGATCGTGTCTTGAATGATGATCGTGTCGATCAGAGTCTTTTGTTCTGTCACGATCGCTGTGTCGATCTGAATGATCGTGTCGCTCACCACACTGGCATCTTTCTTGACAGCACGTTTGAGATGCCACTGAGCTGAGCAACTTGTCAGAAAGAATACGGATGCGCTGAGGACTAACTTCCACAAGAGTCGCATTCTTCCGGGTTTTCTATTGAACACTTTGGCTGTTCTGCTTCTTCGAGATCTTGGATCCAATCGTTGAAGTCTTGATTGTTTTCTGTCATTTTTTCTCTGAGTTTTTGTTCATATAGTACCAGCGTTGGAAAGTGTAGCCGATTGAAGCGAGAAGAAGAATGATCTTCAGAGTTGCTTCGATATTGGTGAATGTGACCATCATGGTCAGTGTGTTGAACGTGTACAATTTAAGATCATGGATTGACATTGCCTATTTCTTTTGCTTTGCGAATCGCTGAACTCCGTCGATCGAGAACGATCCGAGAGTGACGATCACAAACGAGTTGTATGTGAATTCATTGATGTGAAGATTCACACCGAAAAGTCCCGTGATCAGATCAATGATCATCACGAAGATCATGACAGCGAAAGAGATGAATCCAATGATCGTCTTCTCGTTCCAATCGTTGTTGTCTTTGAAGATCTGTGTGAACTTATTCATCTGAATCTGCTTTTTTGACTTGAGCTTTCTTCGTCTTCTTTGCGAACTCTTTCTGAACATCAAAACAAGGACATGACTTTGAGCTGAACTCGTTGTGGCCATGAACCGTTGCTTCTTTGTACACTGACTTCAAAGATGTGATCAGCTCGATCAGAGCTTTCTTCTGAGCTTCTGTGCGTGTGTCTTTCGCTTTCTTATCAAGTCCAAGTCCACCGACATAGCAGATTCCGATTGAGTTTGAGTTCTCTCCGAGCGTGTGCGATCCAGTGAGTTGAACGTCTCTTCCGTTTCTGATCGATCCGTCGAGTTCAATGATGAAGTGATAACCGATGTCGCGCCATCCACGTCCTTTGACATGCCATGACTTGATCGTCTCCATCTTAATGTCTTTTCCTTGCTTTGTTGCTGAGCAGTGAATGATCAGCTTGTCAATCTTTCTCATCTTCTTATCATGATTATTCTTCTATTTGTGGCACATATTCAATGCGTTCCAATTCGTTCAATTGGTCGTGTATTTCTTTATAATATGGATTCGTTAAAACACCCACACCAACAACGCGATTGTTGTTCGCATCAATTCCAAAATTCAATTTTCTTCGCTTGTTTGAATATCCATTCAATGCGTTGAATTGTTCTTGCGTTGCTTTTAATACTATCATATAGCATTCATGTATGTATCAACCGCATCGCTATAATCCGACCATTCCGTTGATGTGAATTTGTTTCCTACCCATGCCAATTTGATTGTTCCTTCACCATACGATGCGGAATATCTTAATATCTTGACTGAATTTGTCGTTGGTGATACGTCACTCAAACCGCCTTGTTCCGTTCCCAATGTTCCGTCACCTACCAATGGTTGTAATGTTTGACTTTGTGTTTTTTGAATACCCATTAAGCCTTGAGTTAATGATATATTTCCCGAAAAACTTGCAGCCGTTAAAAATCTATTTCCACCCGATGATGTGCCAAAAAAACGAATTCGTTGTGTTGAACTATCCGATGAAATTGGATAATCATTTCCGGCGCCCGATGAATAATCCGTTAATGAAAAAACACCCATTGACGCGGCGTTGGCGGTAAATTGAGAACCCGTTGTTCCGGCGACGTGATTTGTGTCGATATAATCTGCGACACCATCACCCGTGAAACCCGAATTTGATGTCCATGAAATATCGGAATAAGCCGTTCCCGTTGTTCCGTTTGGATTTTTCCAATCAATCAATGAAAATTCTTCGCTTCCGTTATTTGCAAAGACAAACAACAAATCAAGTTTATCCCAAACACCCGACGATTTCAAATCCGTCACCAATGTGTTTTGCAATGTTTGTTGTGATGCTGACGGCAATGAATATCCTTCCGTTGTCGCTTTATTCAAAACCGCTTGATAGTCTGAATCAATGGGATCGGATGAACCACCGCCCATGAAGTAGCTTATGTAGTTAAGATATTGTTGTGATGTCATTTGATCTGATCTTCTTTTTGCAATTTATATATCTTTTGATTCAAACCAATCTTCACTGAGTGAATCGACTTCTGTCAGATCTGAATCATATTTTTCATGTTTCTTGATCGCGAAATCCGTTTCGTTTGGATGTTCAATGACATTCGCCCAATGCGTTGTCGTTCCGTTGTAATTTTCGCCAACTGAAACGTGTTCGTTGTACGAATCCAAATCTTGTTTGTTTGTGCTGACGTAATACATTAATATATGGAATAATGGTCGTTGATGTTTGTTTCAATCCCCGAACGATTCGATGTTTGGTCAACATTCCAAATGATAAATTCTTGCATCTTTCCGTCCATTGGATTTCCCGAATTGCTATTCGCACCAATGAAAAATTTGTTTGCGGTTTTTGGTGCTTCTGGATTCGATGTGTTGTTGTCCTCGATTGTGCTATTTGCAAATGAATTCAAATCTGTCGCGTCATAAATAGACGTCACCAAATATTGAACGCCGTTTTGTGCGCCGCCAATCGTTGAAATGAACCCAGCGGTCTTAGTAATAGAGCTTTCACTTTTGTCAAAAAAACCTATTCTTAAACCCGCGCTTCTTGCCATTGCAATAAGTGTGTCGCCTTCGCCACCGCTTACTTCATTAGCTATACTATACAATGTTGAACGCGGCGAATTGTATTGGTTTAGATTGTAAACCATTGAAATGGTGTGATTCGTGTCGTCAACAATGGAATTCCAATTTGTCGGACTTGCTGAAAAATGATGTGTGTTTGAATAATCAAAATCAATGGCGGGTTTTTCGTTATCCATCAAAACGGATTCCGTCGCCCCATCATAGATTTTTGGTTGATTCGATGCCGTGGATTGCGTCATGTTTGCCGCGCCACTCGCACCGCTTTGTTCGTACCATGTCGTAATATATCCGTCCGACGTTCCACAAAACGTCGCCAATGCCGACGTGTCCAAAACATTGTTTCGAAATCCTATGTCTTGTTCTTCGTTGTCATCAGTACGTCGAACACGAATCGCGTTTCCGCTATATTCACCGCGTAACAATCGCAAAGAATACGCCGCTGTTGCGCCAGAATAAGTGTCCAACAATCCCGTGAATGCGGATTCTATTTGTGACGTCACCGCGCTTGTTGCCGTCACGCTTCCCGCGATATTTGTCGCCGTTTGTTCAACTCTCAAATACTTCGTTTCATCCGCAGAAACCAAAACGTAAGTCGTCCCCGTTGCGCCACTAATATCCGACCAACCCGATGTTCCGTTGTCGCTTCGTTGCCATTGCAATGTTGATGTTGGCGGTGGTGTTCCCGTTGTATCTCCAGCAGTTGCCGTCAATGTTTCGCCAACCTTTGCCGTTCCGCTGATTGTAGGATTCGTTGTGATCGTTGGCGCGATATTCAACACGCTACCGAGAACCAACGTGATTGGTTCAACAGATTGCAAAGTCAGAGACTGAGCTGAGATCGTCGGTAATGTCAATTCAACTGGCATGATCAGATCGTCACATCTTCTGAGATCGTGAATCTTCCGCCCATCCATGTCGAGATTGATGAGTCAGAGATCTTCGTCGCTTGTAAGTCATAGTAATAAACTCCGGACTCAACATCCATATCTGAAGCTGATTTCGTCATCGTAAGATTTCCAGAAGAGTCTTTCGTGAAGTCTGAATCATTGAACGTCAAAACAGAAACATTCGACGCTTGATTTCTTTTGACTTGAACTTTGAAAGTGTACAGAGTCAGATCAATGGCAACCGCCGCAGAATCCGTCCAATCCATATCTAAAGAAAACGAGTCGTTCTTCATACACGTCACGTTCAAAGTCTGTTTTATAATTAAGTTAACGTCCGCCATTTTTTCTTGTATTTTTCAAAGATATGTGTCTTTTTATTTTTCCTTTTTCTGAGTGATGAACCAATCACCGTTATGGCCCATGAGCGTGATTCCGTCAAAACTTCTGTCCATCTGATACGGCTCTGTCGCTCCGTCGATCGTCTCGCCAGTTGCTGGTGATAGATGAACTTTCTTCGTCGCGCTGATCGTCGAGTCAGTTTTGAATCTCAGCTCGACACCTTCTTGAGAGTTCGGCAAGTTGATCGTGTACGTTCCGTTTTCATCGCCAGCGTATGTGATGAAGTTCATGTGATTGTTGATCGACTGATTCTCTGAGCCACCACTTCCTGCTGTCACGTCATTAATCGCCACGCTGACTTTTGAGTTCATCGTGAACGCTTGAACACTTGTCTCTTGAAGTGTACTCACACCACCTACGGTCTGATCACCAGCCACGTCGCTCGTCGTCGTGTTGACTTGAACAGCGTTGATCACTTCATCAGTTCCTTGCTGTGAAGTTGTTCGAGCGAACTCAGCCGAGACTCCACCACTTCCTATCGGATCGTCGATCGTCGTGTTCGATGAATCTGTCTTGATCGCGAACCATTCTCCAGTCCACTGATCGAGATTCGCGTTGTATGTTCCGCGAAGCATCACCCAATTTTCGCTTTCGAAAATGAATCTCTGATTGAAGAGCGTTGACGATATGATCGTTCCGTCGAATCTCTCGATCACTGCTTTGTGAAGAGAGAGAACTTCGCTGGTCAACAGCTTGAAGAGAGAGATGTGAGATCCAGAGTTGCCTCGACGCCATAGAGTTGATTGAATCCAATTGGATCCGTCATAGATGAAGAATGTTCCAGCCACACCCGCCGCGTCGTTGACTCTGAGATTCCCAAGATCGAGCGTGAGATTGCTGTTGATTCTCGTGTCGTTGTTCGTTGATGAAAAGACTTGCGTTGATGTTGCTCCGCCAGTGCTGTCGATATACATCACCTTTCTCGCGATCTGTTCTCTCGTTATATTGAAGTAAGTCTGTGGCGTGTTCAGTGCGTTCGTCCGATCATAAGCTCCCTGGAAGTTGATGTCGATCTCGCAATTTCCAGAAACTGGGAAAGGAGGCGTGACGATGCTCGTCGGCCCAGTCATATACAAACCCGTCGCGGCACTTCTACTCATTCCGGCATCAACGTGGTATCTTGAAGAAGAGTTCGTCGTCCAAGTTGTCGGTCCGTAGAGTTGCGCTCCAATAGTTCCCGGAGTCCAATCTCTGTTCAAATAATAGAACGTGCCTGGATTGTTTACGTCTTCAACTCTGACTTCAATTTCCCAAACTGGTCGATAGAACTCTTCAGCAACCACCGGAGGTGTCGTGTTGAGTGTGAGTTGATATTGAAGCGTCAGATCGATCTGAATTCTTCCGTCGTTTTGATTCGGAATGAAACCGACACTTTTTCTTGTTGTCGTGTCTTCAAAGTGAATCATCGACGCCAACAGATTGTAGGCACGATCTGAATCAAAACTGACTTGGACTTTCTGAAGAGCTGGAAGGAAGTTGAACACATTTCCACTCATTCGCGCTCCGCCAGAAGTTGTCTGATCAAGAGTCACATCGTCAGAGACTGAAGCTGTCGAGATCTTTGTTCCGTCAAACTGATATGTCGTGACGCTTCTTGACGCGTTGTCTCGTTCGAGATATTGCTCAAAGTGAAAGACACCTTCGTTCTGATAGAAACGCGCTCCAAAAGCCACACACAGCTCTCTCAAGATCTCAAGGTGATTCGTGTAAATTCTCGTGCCGTCTTCTTCTCTTGACGCATACACTGAAGCGTCAAACTTGATCAGCGTTGAAGGATCAACGGCCGCATCGTAGGTCATTTCAATGTCCCAGACGTTGAGTGTCGTTGCATAAAAAGGATCCGTCGATGTGTACATCTCACCGAAATCAAGAGCGTTGACGGTTGATTCAATGAACGACTCGATCGTCACGTCGTCAGCGTATTCATACAGCTTGTTGGCGAGATAACCGATTCCGTCAGAAGCTACGATCTCAAAAATTCGTGGCTTCGATTCATCAAGCTCAGTGACGAGATCTTGAAGAATGACTCCAGACCAATAGTTCTGATACGAGCTTCCATCATGAAGAAGAACTTTCATGAAGAAAGTCTCGTCTTGTCGCTTCATCAGTTTGTCAATGTACTGATCGAACTCGTTGGAGTTGTTGTATGCTTGAATCGTACATGATGAAGAAACGATCGGACTCACTATGTCATCAGTCTCGCCGGAATACTCAAGAGAGAATCCGTCTTCAGCGAGATTGAAAGAAGTCACAGCACCGGTGAATCCTACTTGATACAGCTCGATCTTATATTGCTTGTCATTGCTTGACTTGAATTCGCTTTGAAGTCTTAAACCCATAATTTAGAATCCTCTGAATCGTGTTCGTGTTCTGTTCGCTTTCTCTGAGCTGAGAAGAATATCTTGACCGCTTATTCGACCGTTGACGGTGATGTTTTGACTTTGAGATGAACTGATCTCTGAGAGCTTCGAGAGAGGAATCACAGCTTCAGATTCACCGCCTTCTCCGATCATTGCGAGAGTCGGTCCTGTGACGATCCCACCCTCGGCGAGACCGGGAATACCACCCATTGATGATGCAATACCAACAAAGAGTTCTTTGAATCCACCTTCGAAACCTACACCGAATGCTTTTATACCAGCAACATTTGCACCACCAAACACAACGGAAAGAATCACAGCAAGAGCAAGAGCAGCCAATGCAGTGGCGGAATCTTCCTTCGCAAGATCAGTGAACGCTTTTGATAATGTTTTGAAGAAACTTTCTCCAGATGTCAGACCGGCTTGGAACGCTTGTTGAAACACGCTTCCGAGTGTTGACATTCCGTCTTGCAAGAATTTTCTCTGTGCGTTAATCTTCGCGAGATTGTCAGCGAAATTGACGAAAGGTTCATCAAGCTCTTCAACTTCTTCTTCAATTTCTTCGAGTGCGCCGGTCAATGCTTCTCCGTAAATGATGAAATCCTCTATCTCTTCACCCGCTCGTTTGATGTCATGCGCCAACATCTGTTGCTTGAGAGACAACTCTTCTGTGCCGTCTGAGTTGCCAGATAGTGTGTTTTGCCCATCTGATAAACTTTCACCGAGTTCATCAAGATTCTGAGAGAGCTGAACGACAGCTTGATTCGACATGTCGAGCTGTGTCTTGTGAAGTCCCAACATTCCGGCAGTGTTGAAGATCTCTCTCGCGAGAAGTTGCTGTTCTGCGGTGATGTCATTTGTTGCGTTCATCAGACGTCCAGCTTCTTCAACTGATAGAACTCGACCGAATACTGACTGAGATTTCGTCGCGAGTTCATCAGAAAGTTTGAGAGTGCTGTTGTAGTTCTTTTGAGCGTCAACCGCTTTCTCAGTAGCTTGAGAGATCTCGTCTTGAAGAGCGATCATGGCGATCTTTTTCGCCATCTGTTTGTTCATCTCTTTCTGAGCTTCAGCGATGTCTTCAACTGAATCTTTCTCATCGATCAGATTCGGAAGTAGATCTTTGTACTCGGTGTTCAATTTGTTGATCAAACGATTTCTCTGTTCGCTTGAGATGTTCTGATCTTTGATCGTGTTGATCAAGTTGTTCGCTTGAGTCAGACGAACTTGATTGTTCGCGATCTCATCTTCAGCTTCTTGAGAGAGCTTCTTCTCTGTGTCGATCGCGTCCTTTTTCTTTCTGTTCAGAAGTGCGAACGCTGAAGCAAGAGCGATCACCGCGGTGACAGCAAGACCAATAGGATTAGCTTTGAGAACGGTGTTGAATATCCTGGTGGCTACCGCCGCCGCTTTCGTCGCCGTCGTTGATCTGATCATCGCAACTCTGAGAAACTTGAAGTTTCTGATCGCACCGCCCGTCAACATGAGCAAAGGTCCTAATGAAGCCAAGAGTGTTCCGATGACGACGACAAACTTCTTCGTCGCCGGTGAAGCTCTATTCAATCGACTCGCGAGAGCGGCCAAGTTCTCGATCATTGGAACGACAGCTTGAGCGACGATCTCGCCGATTGATATTCCGAGTCCTTCCATTGCTGATTCGAGACGCTTCGAGGCTCCGAATGCTGTGTCGCCCATGATGTCGGCCATTTCTTGGGCCGCACCGGCTGAGTTCTCGAACTGAGTCTGAAGCGGTTTGATCTGATCAACACCTTCAGAAAGAATCAGAAGAGCGGACTGAGCTGATCGTCCTACTTCATCTTTTGCGTCAGCAAGATTCAATCCTTGAGATGCGAGATCTTTGAGAGCTTCAGACGTTGGTTTTCCAGAGGCTCCGATCTCAGAGATGATTCTTCTCAGTGACGTACCGGCTTGAGAGCCTTTGATTCCAGCATTCGCGAGAACGGCCAACATCGCTGAAGTTTCTTCGATGCTTATTCCTGCGCTCTTCGCCACTGGAGCGACGAACTTCATCGAGTTCGCGAAGTGTTCCATGTCGAGAGCTGAAGTCGAGAACGACTTCGCCATGACATCAGTCACTCGACCGGTCTCTGAAGCATCAAGGCCAAAAGCTCTAAGTGTTGAACCGGCAACTTCGGCAGATCTTGCGAGATCTGAACCAGACGCTTGGGCAAGTGCGAGTGTTGACTCTGTGACTTTCGTGATCTCTGTCGCTGTGAAACCTAACTTGGCGAACTCTGTCTGAAGAGATGCAACTTCACGAGCTGAGAACATTGTTGACGCTCCGAGTTCTTTCGCGTTATCTGATAACGCTTTGAACTCTTCAGCAGTTGCACCAGATACGGCTTGAACTTTCGACATCTCTGCCTCAAAGTTCTTGAAGACATTAAAAGAAACGGCGCCAATCGCCACGAGAGGAGCTGTCAAATTCGTCGTCAGATGCTTTCCGGTTTGTTGCATCTTTCGACCGAATCGATCCATTGATCTTTCAGCTTTCGTCAAACCAGTCTTAAACGGTTTGATGTTTGTCGTCAGTCTGAAGTTAAGACTTGAGAGATTGGCCATTTTTTAGTTTTGCGCGTTCTTTCCTTTCATTTATCACTTGAAGAATTTCACCTCTTGTCCAGATCTGTCGTTTCTTCTCTTTTTGTTCCCAAGGAAAAACGATCAGATCTTTCGCTTTGATTCTCTTCTTCGTGTGTGGATTCAATAAGATCGTCGTCTGCCATCTTATCCGTTCCCACTCACTTTGTTCTTTTCTGTTCTCTCGTTCGTTGAATCCTATGACTAAGTTCATCCACTCTCGTGGCGTGAGATCATAGAACTCATCCGGTGTGAGTCTTATCTGACCGAACGCGAACGCTTCGAGATCATCCCAAGTCGATTCGTGCGTGGTACTTTCGCGTCGGCCTACTTCTTTTTTCCGGACTCTGTGTTGAATTGATCTTCGAATACTTTGAAGACCTTTTCAATCAGTGTCTCGTCATCATCAATCCAATCAGCGATGTCGTCAACTGAATATCTGAAGTTCACTTTCTCTTTTCGAGCGCCGTCTTTGAAGCCACAATACATGAGAGTGATCGCGTGATCAAGTGTCATGTCCGAGCCCAAATTCTCAAGTTCGCTCAATGTCATTCCAGTCATTTTTGAAAATTCGCGAAGCGCGTTGAATCCAAATCTGACTGAGTGTTTTCTTTCGTTAGTTTCAATGATTACTACCATGTTGTTTTTATTGTTGTCTATTCCTTATTTTAAGCGGTTTTAACGGCACTTCGTGTTTCGCCAGTATGTTACCATTAAAAACCAAATAACCGAAATAGTAGTCTTTTGTACTTAGTTTTTAAAACGCGGTGGGTATTTTTACTCATCAA
>Ga0208645_1004246_pt1 | contig 10240 bp, 25 predicted proteins | sample VirMetDEL_Sep_01_FD_184519 | JGI IMG/M metagenome (GOLD analysis project Ga0208645, IMG submission 184519) | Aqueous microbial communities from the Delaware River and Bay under freshwater to marine salinity gradient to study organic matter... | ecosystem: Environmental > Aquatic > Marine >...
GGATATGCATATTGGCCTTCTCACCCTGGTGAGATAAAAATGCCTTTTGCTGCGGATACCACTGCTGTTACTTACACTGCTGATTTAAACTGGTATTATTCTCCTTCAGCTCTAGCTACACCAATATTTTATCTCCATTCAGGATCAACTTCTACTGAAAATAGGTATAAAGCTGGAGGCTATCAACCAAGCGTACCATATGCGGGACATTTTGGATTAATGAGAAATCCTTTCGCATCAGATAATCAAATCCTACTTGGAAGCTTGGTGTGGGAAGGTCTTTATTCAGCCGGTGTATCTGGAGAAACAGCGGGATATGCTGTAGGTGGCTATCCTAACTATAATTCCTCTGGTTCAACTCCAAGTCCTACTATACAAGATCATAACAATATTCAAAAATACTCATTTTCTTCTGATGGGAACGCTACTGATGTAGGACAACTCGTACAAACAAGACAAATGTTGGCAGGATATTCTAGTGCAACTGACGGATACGTAACAGGTGGCTGCATAAGACCTGCATACTCTGCACTAGATCATATATACAAATTTCCGTTTTCATCTGAATCTTCTGTTACAGACCAAGCTGAATTGGCAGTAAGTAGATTCCAATCAGCGTCAACACAGGTATAGGATAAAACATGGCAACAATTAGATGGGCAAGAGCTGAACAATATAACAAAGCAAACACATATCCAGGTGCTAATGGTGAATTAGTAATTGATATGGAACAAAACCGCATATTTTTATATGACGGTGCAAATGCGTATGTCAGTAACACTTTTTTCTCTGCTAATGTATTTATTGCTGCCTCATTTTACTGGGCTAATACTCCTACAGAAACAATTCTATATGCAGACTCTCCAGAAGCAAACGGTTATTTTGGTTCATGGGCATCTATGTCAGGTGATGGAGACTATGTCGCAATCGGTGCATACGGTCAAGGATCTTATGGTAATGCCTATATCTTTAACTATTCAGGAGGTAGCTGGTCACAACAAGCAAAACTACAACAATCAGATACTGGTGTAGGTGATGCGTTTGGTAAACGTCTTGATATTTCGAAAGATTCTTTATATGTAATTGTCGGAAACTCAGAAGACGAAACTGAGACTTCTGGGTTCAACTATAATAACTTGGATTATGGAGCTGCTTACATCTTTTTAAGAACTGGATCGTCATGGGCGCAACAAGCAAAGTTAACGCCCTCAGATAGAGCCCAACAAGATAAATTTGGTTCATCAGTGACTCTTTCAGATGATGGAACTTATGCACTTGTTGGTGCTTATAAGAAATACGTTGGTTCAGATACGTTTGTAGGTGCTGCGTACATCTTTTTAAGAACTGGAACGTCATGGGCGCAACAAGCTAAGATAACGGCTTCAGATGCACAAGCAGCTGATCAATTTGGTTGGTCAAGTGCAATTTCAGGAGACGGACTTTATGCTATTGTAGGTGCGATTGGTGAAGACACTGGCGGATCGGGTTCTGGAGCAGCCTACATCTATTTAAGAACAGGCACTTCATGGGCTCAACAAGCTAAAATTCAAGCAGGAGGATCTGGAGCTAGCTTTGGTTACGACGTGGATATTTCAGGAGATGGACAATATGCTGTTATAGGTGCCACACAAGCAGAAAGCACAGCAGGTGCTGCTTATGTCTTTTTAAGAACAGGAACAAGCTGGGCATTACAAAGTACTTTAACAGCCTCAGATGGTGTGTCTAGTGATCAGCTTGGACTAGGTGTGGCGATAAGTCATGATGGCAAGTTTGTTACTGTTACTACACGTTTAGAAGATGGCGGTGACGGTGATCCTTTAGCTAATGCTGGTGCAGCGTATGTGTTTGAAAGAGATGATACAACTTGGACGGAAGTAAAAAAGATAACAGCATCTGACGCACAAGCCCAAGACCAATTTGGTGGTTATGGAGTCTCAATGAACGCAGACGGTTCTAAAATGGTTACAGGTGCTTGGCAAGAAGATGGTGGTTCTGGCGATCCATACTCAGGAGCAGGCGCTGCATACATCTATGAAGCAACGTAAAAGGAAAGAAGTTCATAAATGCTATGATTGGAACTCGCTTATTGATGAACAGAGTAGACAACGTGTTTGTGTAGTCGCAAAACAAGGTATTGATAAAGGTAATTTTATTACTAATCGTCCGAAGTATCAAACAGACTGGAATTTTTTAGAAGGACTAACAGAAGATTTTATAAACTTAAAAATGAGTTTTATTTGGAGTGTGTGTGCTTTTTTAAGCAGAGAGGTTCAAATAAAAAAAATCGAATCTTGGTGTTATATAAGTAACAAAGATAATGCTGAAGATAGAAATAACCTTTGGCATCGTCACAATTATTCAACAATAAGTGGTATATATTATTTACATCTACCAAACGATAAGAAAGACTTAGAGAGATCAGGTACTGAAATTGCAGCAGGAGGTATAAATAAAACTAAAAATGGGATAATTCCAATTGATAATTATTTTATACCTTTTAAGACCGGACAATGGATAATATATCCTAGTAGTTCTTATCACCGTCCTGGTATTTTAAAGTCAAGTGATAATAGATTTGTTATTGCGGCTGATATGTACGAAATATAAAAAAAGAGGGCTTGCGCCCTCTTAAGTTTGTCTCTAAGAGACATAGGATTATTCTGTAATCATTACTTACGCTTCTTCATCATTGCTTCTTCACGAGCGCGCTCTTTAGCAATAGTCCAAGGCTGTTTTACCTGTAGTGCCTTAATTCTTTCTTTAATAGCCTGTTGATCAAACTGTGGGACGTTTTGTATTTCCCCATTTTTTACCACTAGCCCGTTATCAAGTGTTACACCTTCATATACTGTTGCCATAGTCTTTCTCCTCAGTAATTTCTTCTGGAAACATCCAGTCTGCGTGATAACCTAAAACATCCCAATTGATACCAATAGTAGAATCATGTTGATGTTTTGCCTGTTCTAAAACTTCTAGTGCTTGTTCAGGTGTTAAATGCTCACGAATACTTAGCACATCTTCCGCACTCCAAATGATAGCAATTTCATCGTCTTCAAGAATAATAGTTCTAGGCATCTTCATTCCAATCTAGCATCTCTGCGAGTTCTGGGTATTCATCCATAAACTCTACCAACTGGTCATGTGTAATATAATACTGTAATGCACAAAACAGGTTAGCAATCATGTCCCAACGCTCTGTGGTATCTTCATCATCAAGTAGATCAACAATCCAGTTTGAAAGCGATTCTACTACAATTTCATCACTCTGTTCTTCAGTAATTTCTATAAAAGTGCTCATGCTACCCCCAGATATATTTTTCAGTGTTAAGTTTAGTTTGTTTTGCTTCAGTTGTAATATTAGCTAAAGCTTCTTTAACCCAATCAGATCCGTGACGTTCTATCATTTCTACTAATCTGCCTCTATCAAGAAGTTTCATAATTTCATTTTGAGTCATCACACAGCCTCCGAAATATTAGAACCATACCAAACATCCGACATCTCTGGGTATTCATATGACCACATATCTTCAATAGCGCACTCAATAGCTTCTGCTGGAGAAAGTTGAGATTCGTAGTAGTCATACCAAGTACAGTCTGGTAAGTCATCCGCAGATAACCCAAAAATAGCAATACAAAGACGATCTCTCTGTTTAGTCCATTCTTCAAATGTCATCCTAATCTCCTTTTTTCTAAGTATGTTTAATTATTACATAAATTTAAGTAAAAAGCAAATAGATTATGAAGTTGAGTTTGAGAACTTATATTTGATAAGTTCAGCTTCTTTTTTAGTAAAAGCAGTTCTTGCCTTAATAATTTCTCCGTTTAAATCATTTTCTACAACTTGCCACATATCACGAGGATATGCAGGATTAAAGTCGTTAGTAAACGGATAAATTTCAATGTATGGAGTTAGACTCATGATAAATCTCCTCTGCGTGTCCCATTACTGATGTTCCGTATGTCCAATGACCGTTATCCATAGAAACAACCCACATCCCACGATATTCAATGGGTATACTTTCTACAGATTCTCCGTATTTTGGATCTTGTAGAGTAGTTTTCTCAAGCACTTTAATCTTAGCAACTCCATGACGAGTTAAGATTGTATCACCAATTGAATAGTATCCTTGTTTTTTCATACTAATATCCATCCTATTTCTCTAAGTATATGGAATATAATAATTCCAAACAAAGGAAGACCACTTATAAATACTCCACTCAAAAAATCTTTTAGTTCCATTTAATTCTCCATCTTTTTAATAGAATATCAAATAAAAAAGAAACTGTCAAGCTACATCTTTTTGTAAATGGTGTGGATGCTCACAAATTATAATATTAGCATCTTCATATCTTTTTGCGGCTAGTTCCATATCTTCAGTATAAGGCAGTAAACGATCATTTTCAGAATTAAGAATAATAGTTACTTTAGAATATGTCCACATCCACTCTCGTAAATACTCAAGTGTCCACCCATGATCACGCACTCCTTTTTTAGGGATAATCATTGGATATTCATGCTCACAAGTAAACCAACGAGAGTTAATACCTTTTCGATGTGGAATTCGTGAGTTACAAATCTGACGATGAGTAGGAGGTTTTCCCTGACGTTCTTCTGTTAGCTCGTCTTTAAGTTCTTGATACTTAAAAAGTGCTTCAGAAGACCACATTTTACACCACTGAATGAGTGAAGCTGTATTTGAATGAACAGCAGTAGTTTCACAAGAAATAATATCTGATGCTCCACGCAGACAACGATCTAATACGTGATATTGATATTTTGGAAGTAGAGGAGTTTCCATACAAGAATAAGCAATATCAATCCATGTATCTGCTTGTAACTTCCAGTCATTCGTCATCTTTTTTTCCTATCTGTTCATAAATATTCTCACGAATATCAACTACTTTTTCGTTTTGTATTATTCCAATAATCAACTCTGTAAGGTCTTTTTCTTTCTTCAAAAAGAAAAGTTTTTTTGTAATCTTTTCAAGTTCTTTTTCATAGTATTCGATCTCTTTTTCTTTACGAAGTCTCTGGTCGATTAAGTCTGTAATGAAAAGAATTTTTCGATCATTCATGTACTCATTCCAGTAATTGACTGAAGTTTGCGCATAATACCTGTGACATTTTCTGGTGTAAGACCAGGAATTATATCATTCTCTCTTTGGTGAATTCCTGGCAACTGAACAAAATGTCCTTCTAAAAGAATTGCTGCTTCATATAGTGTTTTAGGCTCTTCTAAAATAACACTAAGTTCATAAGCGCCATAAGTAGCTCTAGCTCTTTTAATCGGTATGCCGTCAGGATCTTCTACAAACTGTAGATCTTCAAAACAGTTAGTCATCGTCTGAGATTCTCCAAGAAACTTCGTAACCACCTTTGCGGGCTGTCCACCAATCTTCTTCAGAATCAATCGGATCAGCTTCACACACAAAATCTATAAACGCATCGCGTTCTTCTTCTGTAGCTGGGTCTCCTATCTCAGTAACCCACATATCATCCCCTAGCTGAGTAAGTAATTCTTTGAATCGCTGAACAGATCCAAACTCTTTAGCAAGCTCTTCGTCATCATAATCGTAGGTATAAGTAAGATTTACCTGATGATGCTCTATCTTTTCAAATTTCATTTAATCAGTCCTTCTTAACTCATAAATGCGTTGCTCTTCTGGGCTAGAAGCAAAAGGTTTTTTAGGTACTACGTGTCTAATCTCACTTTTTACACTTTCAAGCCTGTATTCTAACCAGTTAATTGCAGTATGAATATGGCCTGTATCAGTAGGTTTAAGTTGAGATTTAGCATACTCAATTTCACGATATAAAAAATCTAGTTTGTCGAGATTATCCATCATTCTTCCTCCTCAATAGTTAATGTAAGAGGTCCATGTATCCAAACTTCATAACCTCCGTCTTGATAAAACTCATGAGTCTCTAACCATTCATAATAATCCCAGTCATACTCATCTTCAATTTCATCTTCCATCTTTTTTTGTAGTTCTTTAGCTTTTTCTTTTTCTGCTTCTACATGGCTATAGATAGTCGTATCGCAACTAATTCCATCCCAACAATCCCACAAATCAAAGTCTTCATAAGCAGTTATCTCAGTCGACATCTCAAAAGTATCTTCTTTTGAATCTTCTACTAAACGATTATACTCTTCTTCGTCCATAGTAACATAAAAAGTTCCCCATCGCCAAAGAGTCTCGCGTTGAGCCCAAATATTAGTATCAGATAAACGATACCATTCAATCTCTTCTACAGACTTTTTATATCTGGCTTCTACTTTAACTCTCATACAGAAGAACCTCCTTCAAGAACTACTACATGAGTAGAATCAACATAATCACCATTCTCAGAATAAACACGACTTATAGTTTCTTTAATAAGTTTTCCACTACGCTTCTTATAAGTAATAAACTCTTGTCTGACATATCCTGCAGTGCTTTCTTTTGAAGTAGTTGCAGTATGAAAAGGACCCTCAACATCTAAAGGTTGTCCAAAAGAATAAGATAAATTATAAGTCATTATGCTACCTCTCTCATCTCTTCAGGCTTTGGTTCTCGTTTCCACTCATTGTTAGCACAATCATGCCAAAGAGGAAAATCCGCATTAGCTTTTGTTGTCTCTGGTTTAACTGAGCTTTGTTTACAAGTTTTACACCTATAAGAAATCATTAAATTAACAGATATTTTATGAATCATCCTATTCTCCTTTTACCAGTGTCTTACTTTTTGATAAGGCGGCTCAATACTCAATCTTTCAATAACTACCATGCCGTTATAAAGATGAATACCTCTAGTATTTGTAGCAAACTGAGTTAGTTGGCGGTATTCAGCAATATCTCTACGCTGATCAGGAAGTTGATATTGCTTATCTTGCATAGCGTTATTATGCCAATCATCTAATTCACGATAAAGAGTTTGAACATACTCAAGAAAAGAAGGTCTAGAAGTAACATATTCTTTCCTTAGTCCTAAGTAGGTGTCTTCTACAAAAAGAACTCCATTATCAGCCATTCTAGGATATAAAAACTTTAGTATAGTTCTTTGTTTATTAGTATAGTGTGTGTCATCAACTAACACGTCAAAACTACCAGCTGCAGAAGCGATCTTTCTTAAAAAAACATCATCTTCTGCTGATCCTTGCATAGTTTTAATACCAAGCTTTTTTAGTTCAGAAACATCTTTATCGTGCTCATGAACATGAATAATTTGAAATTCCTCTAGCTTCCATTGAGAAAGATATTTATGAAATAAAATCGAGGAATCAACGCTTTCACTAATATTTACTAAGTTAAATTTAGTAAGAGAGTCTTGTGGTTTTAATTTTGATATATAGTCTTCAAAAATAGTTAAATGATGAACCCACTTGTCAAGCCCTGTATAATTATCGCTCAACATATCATCATAAATTTGCGTAACTGTTTTCATTATTCACCTCTTAAAATTGAAATTACACTGTATTATAACAATAAATACAGTGTAAGTCCAGAACTTTGTTAATTACTATTTTCTTGCTCATGAAAGGTATCCCACTCATGGATATATTCTTCACCATGTTTTTCAAGATACTCTTCACGAGTTAGCTCATCGCGATCATTCTCTCGTGACCACTCATCAATCCACTCATATTCACTTTCGTATCTTTCCACAAGCCAGTCAGGTGCATCAGTAGCTTTACTAGTACCGACGTCAAAAGTATTTTCTCCATCATCAGAATCATAGTAACCAATGAACCCCATTCCGCTTTCAAAATAGTCAGCACGAACATCCCACTCTTGCTCAACTGCAGCATCATACACACCGATTGGAGGAGACCATGCAGAATCAAACCACATAGAGATAGTAAGAGTATCTGGATCAAAAACAACTTGATCTTTTCCAAGACCGATTTCCCATTTAGTTCCCCAGTTGTTGACACGAAAATCCCACCAACCTGGCATTGTAGACTTTTCACTATCTTCAGCATAAACAGGCTCTGGAACAAAATATCCACATAAACCAGCTGGCTCTTCAGAAGCACGATACTCGTCTGATTTTTCTGGGTTCCATGCCCAATGACGTTCCATATGTTCAACGAAGTTATCCCAAGCTAGAACAGTTGGGGCAGTAAGTTGTAAGCTGTTTTGGCACCAATTTGGCATAATCTTCTCCTTGTCATCCTATATTTTTTACTATAGTAATACTATACCAAAAAAGAAAGCACTATGCAAGACTAAAGAAAAAGAATATAGGTATAAAGAAGATAACATAGCGAATGTACTATCTGGTCTACAGTTGTTAGTGTCCAAAAATTCTTACTGTTCCACTCGATAGACAATCGTTTACCTATCATAGATTTAGAGTAATCAATTAAAAAATGAAGAAGAAAATCAAGCACTAAAAACCCAAAAGCTATTCCCATGTGCGCGGTAAAAAACAAAACAACTATAAAAGTTAGTAATGCGTGTTCTCCAGCATGAATATATCCTTTTGGATTAGATAAATCGTCTTTGCTGCCTTTAGGCATTTTAGACTGTAAGTATAAATCTGCAACGTAGTGTTTTATAGTAAGAAAAAAGAAAAATAGCAGTTCCATGTTAACCACCAAATACTAGTCTGCTAAACATAGCAATAATAATTACAGCCATAAAAGTCATTATAAAAGTGTCCATATCCATTACGCTGCTCTCCAAAACTTCCACCAAGATTTTTTGAAAATAGTTTTATGCTGATGAATAAATTCTGGAGTAAAGTTTTTTGTTTTATAGTGCTGTAATGCTGACTTAGCATAAGCACGCTCAACACCATTATGAGAAGTGTCAGTCATAGCATTAAGTTTAAGTAAATCTCCTTCAGTTAAAGATTTACCATACTCATTTACAAGTTTATGCGCAGCAAGTTCTATATCAATTTGTAATTCGGTGATATCCATATCCATATCATCCCAAAAGTCTTTTCCAATCATTGTAATTCTCCTTTTAAATAGCATCCTGAATCAATTCGTTAATTTTTCTTTCTAAATCTTCGTTTTCGTTTTCAATAAATGAAATTTGATCGCGAAGTTCTTCTACACGTTCTTTTCGTTTTTCCATTATATCACGAATCTCAGTAAGTACAACTGATAAACGTTGACTAAGTTCAGTAGCTTCGTCCATTTTACCTTCCTAACCATTCATATTTGCCAGTATCACTAGTCATATTTTCATCCATCCACATAGAAACATCAGGAACACTACTCATATCTACATTACACCAAGGATCTGTAATAACAAGAGCAGCCCCCTCCCTAAACATTACATTACCGTGATGCATATCTAGTTTATTTGCGTCCATCGGTTCATCCCAATTACATTGAATATCTTCCGCATCTTCTTCTGTAAACGCATCTGTTAATCTAATAATGTTATCCAGTAGCTCAAGCATTGCAGTAGGGTTTGGAAGCTGCTCAGGATACTTGTTTTTGGCAATTTTTAAGAATTTTTTCTTTCTCATATCTCCATAGAGATAATCTTTTATCGCATCATAAGAGGCGTTACGATGGTAGTAATTAGGGCATGAGTCTTCTAAACGTTCCATTACACAAACATAATACTCATTAGTATGATCAATGTGAAAAGATTTCACTTTAGGAACACAAGGATTATCCTGCATTTTAGAGATTATCATATCATAGTAATAGATCCAAGGATCTGCCATATTGGTACCAATTTTGATAACAGTATCGTCTCTTGCGTGTGATTCAAGAGCCGCAGCGTAACACCCAGCTCCTATTATAGCATTACCAGCTTTTGCAGTATTTTTAATCAGCCTATAAGCAGTCATTAGTCATCCCTCATTGTTATAAAGTATAATAACAAAGAAATAACTATTATGCAACTATGCTTTTTCTATTCCAAGACCTTTTTCTACTGCCTTAAGTATGAAAGTACCTGTGTATTCATGAAAAGCTGATACATCTTTTATAGGATTAGTGCTGTCATTTATTTCTAAATCATAATTCAATAAACCACTGCCATCCTCTTGATCTTCTATAAACATCTCACCGACTACTCTCCAAACGACTCCATTAAAACGCTCATCATCTTCAACACATAACCAAGGAAAATCTGTGTTTAGTTTCATTTTGTTCTCCTTCCGTCAAATACACAAACAAAATAAAGTTCTTCATTACCTGCATGTACACGATGAAATACTCCATCTTCGATTAACACAGTATCTCCCGAATTTACATTAAAAGTTGTATCATCTAAATCCATAGTTCCGC
>Ga0208645_1004247_pt1 | contig 10240 bp, 4 predicted proteins | sample VirMetDEL_Sep_01_FD_184519 | JGI IMG/M metagenome (GOLD analysis project Ga0208645, IMG submission 184519) | Aqueous microbial communities from the Delaware River and Bay under freshwater to marine salinity gradient to study organic matter... | ecosystem: Environmental > Aquatic > Marine >...
GTACGGGAATGAAAAGTTAAAGTCGGTCGTGCTGCCGTTGCCTGTGTAGTCTACGTAGGTGTTAGCCATGATGTTAAGTGTATATTATTAATTATTGAGTGAGAAGAGCAAGTACATCTTCACGGGATACGCCTTGTTTATTATAACGCAGTGCTAGTTCAGTGTTTCTAATCTTCAAAGCAACATCAGGAAACTCTCTGAGCATATCACGCTGTGCTGCTCTTTTATACTTCTCTAGAACATTAGTTATCTGTTTTACTCTAGGGCTTTCAACTCCTAACTCAGCGTCAAATTTAGCTAGGTTCTGATACTTAGATGAATTAATTAATTTACTTAGAGTTTGTCTCAGTGTTCTTCCACCTATTCTAACATCTTGTAATAACTCCAATCTACGGTCGTAAGCACTTTGTCCTTTATCATTTCTGTACTCAAGTAGGTCTACATTACCTCCGAGCATTTTGTGACTAGGCATTCTGAAACCGTGTTGTAATTCAGCCATTTCCCTCAATATAGGGTCTTCCTTAGCTTCAGAACTCATAACCGGATTGATAAAACCAAAAGTACCGAAATCAACAATCTTTTCTTCTCCTAGTATATTTCTTTTAGGATCAAGCATTTCACGACCGCCCGGCGTTTTTCTAAGCACAGCATCAGCAACACTCCTAACTTCTCGTATTGCTTGCTTGTCGTAGTCTTGAGCTTGAGCAAATACATTAGGTATAACAGTACCAGCATAGTTTCTAAGTACTCTATCGCCGAAACGCTCAGGGTCTTGGAAAGCGTCTGCCCATAATTGAACACCAGCAAGATAAGACTTATTAGCTACATTCCTAGATAACGCAGTAGCCATAGCCATAAATGTTTGTTCTATGCCTTCTTCGTTAGCCTCGTCGTTTTCTTTCATCATTTCGCTGATGTCGGCTGTAGTACCTAACAATGTAGCGATTGGGTCTAACCTTTGATAACTGTAGTATTTACCGTTATATAAAATACTGTAGGGTCTCCATCCGGTTTCTTGAAGTATGTCACGCTGTCTTGTATCAGTAGGACCACCCCCAGTAATAACAGGTTTCTCTCCAGTATTGTTATTAAATACCATATCAACGAACAAACCCAATGTAGTAAATGCTGTAGCTACTTTACCTCTTGTCGCAGCTTTAATGACAGGGTCTTCAGAATTAAAACCTTTCCTCAATGCTTCAGCTTCTGATCGTAAGCCCGGTACATTCAGTATTTTATCGGTTCCCGGTATTTTAAAAGAAGCCGCCAAAGGTGATCTCTCAAAAGCAAAGCTTAACAGATTAGATGGAGTTCTAACAAATGGCATAACATATTTACCCATAGGCCATTGTTTAGTTAGGTTTTGTACTACCTTACCTAGCGTGCCTTCTTCTAACTCTCTGGTGTGCGTAAAGTACTTAGCTTCGTCTAAAGCGTAAGAAGCGAGCACAGAAGCGTCCTCATCAAAGTTTTGATCTACATAGTTTTTAATATGGTCAGCCCTTTGTTTAGCAAACTGTACACCTACTAATCCTAAATCGTCAGCTTGTTTAGCTCCCTCTCGTATCAAAGCTTCTTGAGATAACACTTGTCCGTTTGTAGTTACTACCTTTTTAAGCTTATCATTTACATACTTAGCTATGCCTTGAGAATCTTTAATACCTAAGTTTATAGCTTCCATACCAGCTTTTAATCTAGCTGCTCTTCTAAATGCTAACTGCTTAAACAGCTCATCACCTGTTAACAAACCTCTAGCTGGTAAGTTGATAACACCCCCTAAGACATCTATCGTTTTTTGGTTAAAGCTCTTTCCTTGTTCTAATCCTTTACCTAAATCAATAACATCTCCGATAGCTTGGTTTGGTGCTTCTAATGTTCTTGATCCTACATCTAGTACTTCTTTACCTGTAACTAATGTTTTGAATGCAGCAGATGTAGCCTCTTTAAACAAAGCATAATCAGCCCACGAAGCAATAGCAGCTTTAGCTAAAGGCATATTACCACTTAGTACACCACCAACTGCCATTTCAATAGTGCCTAGCATCTGAGTAAGAGCGTTACCTAAGAAATTGACGGCTTGTGTTCTAGGACCACTAAGTAGAGAATTAATCCAAAACTCAGTAGTTACATCCATCAAGCTCTTCCCTTGAATCTTTTTAGATAGTCCTAAGATTTTCTGAATAGAAGCTTCTGGATTGTTTGGATCGTACATTTCCTTGATAAGCTCTACAGCTTTCTTAGGAGGCATACCACCTGACTGATTGTTTAAAAATTCTTTAACAAGAGCTGTGTTCTGTAGTTCACTATTTTCTAAACCTATCTTTCGATCCAAAGGTTTCTTTTGTCTACGCATTGCAAGATTCTTAGAATCCTCTGCACCCATCTGACGGTAGTAATCGTAGATTTCAACAAACTCACTTAACTGTTTTCTTAATTCAGCCTCTGCTTGTAAGCTTTCTGTTTCATCAAACTTCTTAACAGCTTCCATCAAGCGTTCGTTAGAACCTCTTAACAAGTCTTTAAATATTTCACTCTCTACCCGTATCCGTCTTCTATCTTGAATGGATTTAGCACCTAATTCAAACAACTGGTTTAGGTCGTCATCTAAGAAATCGGCAGGTGCTTCATCAAACTTTTTAAGTAACTCAGGGTTTTGTTTGTACTTCTCTGTAAGAATCTTATGAGCTGAATCTATATCCCCAAGTACTTCTAATCTGGGTAGTGTAGGACTTTCCCCTTTTAACACAGCGTCCGTCCACTGCTGCCACTCTGGGTCCGTTTTTAACTTAGCCTTAAACTCAGGCATCTCTGCTGTAGATTCAAAACCTTTAAGAGATGTCTGTCTTTGTACTTTTACATTACGCTGTTTAAGGAAATCATTAAATATCTTCTGCCTTTGATCGATGCCTAGCTTTGCTTTCAAAGACTCAATCATATCTTTAAATAATAAAGCAATCTCTTGAGCAACTCTTTTGAATGTACGACTAGGAGCTAATTCAGCTTCGTCCATTTTCTTGAACCAAGCATCTGTCATTTCTTCAGCAAAGTATTCGTCTATATCTTTAAATCTATAATTCTTTGAAGTAAAATCACCCCGTTTACCTCTGAGAAACTTTTTAAGTTCATCAGGAATTTGTTTTAGTTGTACAGTACCTGCATCAAAAGGACTGTCTAAATCTGCAACATCTATACCAAAGCTTTGTATGTATTTGTTACGCTCTCTGTTAAATTCTTTTGTTAATCTATCTAAATCTTCTTTAGGTAAATAACGACTAAGGCTATGCCACAACTCGTGCACCATAACTCTTTTAAGACTACCTTCCTCTACTATAGATTGTCTGATCTTTAATAGATTACTACCAAACTCAAATTGACCGCCAGCTGGTATTTTATTAGTAATCATAGGTTGAGCTACATCACTAAACAGACGCACGCCCATAACCTTAATGAATTGTCTAATATCTCTTATATCTTGTGCACTCGCTCCTTTTACAGGTTGCTCATTCATTAACCGACCCGTGATGTCTTCAGCACCTCTAGGTATAATATCTAACATCCCAGCATCTTCGTAAGTCTGGAATGGGGGAGGTCTAGTAGCTATAGCTTCCTCTAAGTCGTCAAAGGTTTCGTCTAGCTCTTCTACTCTTTCTTGTAGTTCAGGTAGCTTACCTCTTTCTTTTACATCAGCAGCTTTAACATCGCCCAACACCCGTATATCAGCTTCTTTACCTTCGATCCTCCTTTGAAGCATGGCTATAGAAGAATCTTCCATCCCGGTTGTTTCGCCTACTTCCTGTTTCTTCAATAACTCATCTAGACGGACCTTATCTTCATCTAACTCTTTTTGTAGTATCGTTATATCATCATCGAAATCAGGCATCTCAGCAATGTCTTCAAAAGCTTTTCCACCTTCTAACGAATCGGATGTAGCTTTATTAACTTCGTCTGGTCCTAACCCATCTATGTCCCTAACTTTCTTACCAGCTTTCAATGCTCGTAAAGATTTCATAAACATAGAAACAGTACCACCGATAGCACCCTCTAGGATCAAACCCTCAAGTACATTCTTCAGTCTACCCTCTACCTCTGTTTCATCTGCATCGTGTGCTAGGAACTCCGTTACCGGATTCTGTAGTTCAGGAAATTGTTGTATTAGATTAGACAGTCTATCTTCTTGTCCTTTAAATGCAGCAAAGTCTGTAACAGCACCAGCAACAACACTTCTAGTAACTGTACCAGCTTTAGCTAATGCACCTATCCTACCCGCAGCTCCGAAGATAGGAACAAATCCTGTAGCAAACTGTGATATACCTTCTACAAGAGAACCTGCTGTAGTTTTAGAAGTACCCAAGAAACGAGTATCCCAGTCAGGAAGAACATCAAAAGTAACCATGTCTGCTAGGTTGTAAGCACCGTGCAAAGCACCCTCTACGCCTCTGAATGGAGCTTGAACTACATCAAGAAATACACTTGGGTCTTCTTCCTGTGGTGCTACTTCTTCGCTAGGTAATACTTGTTCTTCTTCTAATTCTTCCATAACAATGTTTTAAATATTAGAAACCAAATTGACTAACATAACCAGCAGGTCTAACAGATGTTTTCAACTCAGGATTAGGATACGGTTTTTTGTTAGTGTTGTATTTTTTATATAACAGTTTTTGTTCAGCTACGAAATCATTAATATCACTTGTTCTTCCGATAGCTGCTGCTTTCCTTTTAACCATATCAGAATCCGATCCTGCGTCCATCTCCTGCTTAGTTAATATAGGAATCATTTTAGCATTTAATAAATTAGGATCAAACTTACCTACTAAAGGTGAGCTGCTATTTTCTAAGGATTCTACATTCATGTATTCCCCCCTAAAGATCATAGCTTGTCTTAGTAGTAAGTTGATCTCATCTCTTTCTTTAACACTAGCGTATCTACCTTTTAATTTAAAATTAGTTCTAAATATAGCAGGGCTAAATGCAGCAGTTCTCGATACAGGAACATCTATACCAGAGAAACCTTTATCAGTGTCTTTAACTATCTTTCTTCTTCCATTAGCTATTTCAACTAAAGGGACTAAATCTAAATCAGTTATTAAATTATGTGCTTTCTGAGATTGTATGGGATCAGCTGCATCATTAAAAGAAACACCTACTAAATTTTTTAAATTCTCTACTTTGTTTACATATTCTAGTTTTGGATCAGTCCCAAGCATTTCTTCCCAAAAACTAGGTTCAATAACTTTTTCATTACCTGCTGATGATACAGTAGTAGTTATTAAATCAGTTGCCTTTTTACTATCGGAAGCTAGTTTTCTGTACGCATCCTTGATCTCTTGCCTTTTATCTTTTATCAGTTTCTTAGCTATAGGTCTTAATTCATTCTGCAACTCAAATGGATCATCTATTGTTAAAGAAAGTCTATCAGCTTCATCTCTTAAATCGTCTAAAACACTATATAAACCATCAGCCATTACTTGAGTATTTTGCTCTATAATATCAACAGCGTTGGTAAATTCACTGCTTAACTCATTACTTAAATTCTCGCCTAACGTACGTGGATCAAAAGCAGGTTCTACTAAATCCTTATTTAAATTAAAGAACGCACGATCTCTTCTAAGTTCAGACGGTTTCCTAAAGCTATTAACATCAGCCATAAAACTCTTACGCAATCTAGCTTTGTTTGTCTCAAGAAAACTTTCATCACCGTAAGCATTAACCGCTTCCTCTAGCTCCGATACAGTGCTATAAGTCTGCCCATTAAACTCGCCGGGCTTACCGCTTTTAATATCTACTTGTGCATTGTAAGCTTCAGCTATTAAAGAGTCTGTTAATTCTTGTTGCTCCCGCTCTATGTCGCTCTCAGCTTTCTCTGATACATTTTCTATGAACTCTTCGTATTCATTCTCTTCGATCTCAGACATAGCAGCGTTACCGAACTTCAAGTTACCTCTAGCGTATATTAAAAGCTCTTCAGCTTCATTACGCATTCCTTGTTTAGCTAGTTGCTGTAGGGTTGCTTTGAATATCTTACGCTGTTCGTCTGGTGTGTGAGCGTTTGTATTAGACCATATTTCTTTAAACTTCTCAGCGTATAAACCGCTTGATATATTTCCTTCTTTATAATCATCAGTTTTCAATAAACCCTCTATAGTATCAAAGAACTCAGAAGTCGTAGCTAACCCGCTTTCTCTTTTAGCAAGTGCTGTTTTCTTTCTTTCAAAATTGATAACAAGTTGTTGTACCTGTGGATTGATAGCTTCCTGTAATCCTTCTTGAGCAAATGTAGAACCAGCTAGTGCAGGGTTGTTACTGATGTATTCATCTTGCAACATACGAGCTAACTCAAAACCATCTTCAGGATCATCGACTTGTGGGTTTTCTAACCTTGTGGTTATATCTACCATCAAAGCCCTACTAGCTGCCTTACCTACCGCTCTTAACTTCCTCTTCTGATTCAACGGAGAAGTTAACCACCCCATCGCTCCACGACGTACTTGCTTGTCCAGCTCTCCTTCCGTCTTCTTGAGCATAGCTTGTACTTCTTCAGGACTTTTACGACTTAGCTCCTCCTCAAACATCTGTGCTTCTTGTTCCGCCACACCAGCATACTGTTGTAATAACGGATTGATCTGCGATAAAGAGTCAGCCAAGTCCATCAACTTATTCCGACCTGCCCGTTGAACTTGCACGGCGTACTGACCGCCCCGTTGAATAGTCGGCTGAATGCCGGGGACTCTTCCAATAACTTGTTCTGGGTCTGTAGCCATTATAATATCTTGTAACCGCCTCCGATTTTTACATTCGATCTACCGATAGCTCTCGGAGCTGTATAAGATTGTAATGCTCTTGTAGTTCCACCGCCTCCCATCATACTTTGCATTTGTAAACCAGTCGAATAACCACTCATAGCACCACTTGCTACCCCTAACGCACCCTCTAAAAAGCCGGGCTTACTAATTGGTTGGTTAATTCCAATCTGACGTTGTTGCGTAGCAAACCCAGCTTGTTCAAGGCCTAAGCCTGTAGCGATGCCGCCAAGTTCTTGTTGTCGTAATAATGAAGCTCTAATAGCCCCCTCTTGCCTTAAATAATCATCAGCTAAAGCGGCAGCGTAGGGGTTTTCTTTGGTCCTCGAAATAGCTTGCCTAGTCCTTAAAGACAACTGCTCAAGCTCCCGTCCGACTGCCTCTTGCTCTTGTGCTTGACGCATACGCATCGAGGTTTGTTCTTGGAGGAAGCGTTGACGTTCAGCTTGTGCTGCTTGTGCTTGGTAAGCTGCTTGCTGTCTAGCTTGCTGACGCTGACCTGCGAACGATAGTCCTGTTGACAATGCTCCTATCCCTGCGGATACTGCTGCTAATGGTACGCACATATCTTTACTTCCTCTCTAATATAAATGACAGATAGCCTTCGTACTGACAATCGTTAAACTCTGCACCTAACCACTCCAACCATTTAATACTCAACTTGTTACTACGCATCACATAGTTCGTCAGATAATCGTATCCGTCTAACAAGTCCATCATGCGTTCCCGTGAGTGTTTCAAAAAGAACTTCTTAATACTTGGTAATCTTCTAGTACCTAATAACCAAGCACTTCCGATATTCGTACCGTTGATAGAAGATACACCAAATGAACAGTACAAGTTATTCATCTCATCCTTTACACTGTAGCACTTGCTGGATGTAGCGTAAGAAAACATAACAGCGTCTCGTGGGTGGTGCATAAGTCCGAGTATCTCTAACATGTCTTCCTCCCGCAGGTCTTCATACAGATCAACTGCATCCATATCAGGGTGTGCTTCATCTATCCTAAGCTCCATATCTTCTACTTCTCGATGCTACCATAGATTCAAACTCTGCAGCTAATAACTTAACTGGCAAGGCAGAACTGCTCTTTACTTCAATCGTTGCTTCTTCTGGGCGGCATTGAACACCAAACCTAAAGTGTCCACTCTCCGGGGTAAACCGATCAAGAGTAGATATAGAAGATAACAAAGCTGGGTTGTATACATAAGTGTACTTATCTCTGAATCTTGGAGTAACTTCTACAGTGAAGTGTCCGGTATCTGCGTACTCTATACTAGCGTTACGGATGGTTTGATAGGTGTAATCAGAAGCACTGCGTCCTCCTCTTTCTGTTGGTTGCTTAAGTGCTTGATTAGAGAACCTGTACAACATATCGTACGGCTTGCCTACGAAGAAGTAGTTCTCATCGTTATACAAGATACCAGCATCAGACCAAGTAGGAGCGTTAGGTAAGTCTGTAGACACTTGCCATTTAGCACTTACTCCTGGTGTATCAGATGATGAGGAGGTGTGGGTATCTACGCATTTATAGATCGTGCCGCTGTGTTTAACATAACTAGCTAGGAATCCTTCGATCTCTACAGATGTACCGCTTGCTGATTTAACATCTCTTTCTGACCCGCCCTTTGTGAACACCGTGATATTATCAACTGTAGCTCCGTATCCAGCGGGTAGGTTAGATATAGTAGTTCTGTTGGTTTGATCGTTGTAGCTAATAGTAGCCACTGATCCATCCACTCTGTTATCTAATAACAATGTATAGTCCAAACCTGTATCTGTCAGAGCATTCTCAACTGGCATCTCCACCAACTGCTTACCATCAAGTATCAAGTATAAAGTACTGTCTATAAAGTCAAAGCCTGTAACATTATCGTCAAACTCCCACTTCTGCCAAGCACTCTGAATCTTCTCCTTACCGCTCCAGAAGTACTTATAGACAAACAATGTCTTTTGATCTGTATTGGTTTGTAACAACACCATCGACTCAGAAGCTGATCCAGCCATCCTTTTAATACGAGTCGGTATGTACTTAGGTACTTGTGATGTTATCTCTTCTGCTTCAAATACTTCTGTGTTGTTATCAACAAAGTACTCAAACATCCCTTCGTACTGTCCACGATTAAATGGGAAGTAGATATAAGGACCAAGTGCAAGCGGAGCGATGCCGTCTGATATATCGTACTCAGTAACCGGAGATATAGCTACAGTCTTAGGTGATAACACATCTGCCCCTCTAAGTACGAACTGTGAGTTATCACTGAATAACATCAGCTTCTCTTGGAACGGTAAAGCGTGTTGAAGAACAGCTACCTTTGTATGGCTTAGTCCTACGTCTATTGGTGCACTGTCTAACAGCTGCTGTGTGGTAGTACGGAAGAAGTTATAGTACTCGTCTGCTTCACTAAAGATAACAGCATTGTCTGTTAGGAATCCTAAACGGTTCTTAAAGAAGAACACATCGTTGATTGTTTTACCTACGAAAGATGGGAATGGGTTGGTGTCGTCGTTACCTGCTGCTCTACCTCTCCAACCGCTTATTGCTGGTGGTGTAGGATTTAAGTCTTCTTCCGGTGATTGTAACTTAAAAGAAGTAACATTCCCGCTGCTGTTTAATACAGGAACAAGAGTAATAGGCATAGTTTCTTTATCAAGAGCTGTTTCTATACCAGTTAAAGGACCAGTCTCTGTTTCATCTCTTGTCCAACCAACAGTCTCTACCCAACTGCCTTCTCCAAACTCTGACTTATCTTTAGTGGTAAACCTAACAAAGTAATCATCTTGGTCTATATCTGCGTCACCTATTACCTTTACAGAGAAGTTATTAAAACAAGATTTAGGTAAGTCAGTGATACTAGCTACTTCTTGATAAGCTAATCCTAATCCTTGGTTTGATAGACCGTCCTCTACTTTTATTTTAAAAGGACCGTCACTACTTCTTAAACGAATAACACTACCGTTCCTTGTTATAGTCAAAGCTGGTCTAGCAGAAGTTACAGGTGTATCAAATGTAGGAGGCACACGAGGTGCGAAAAAATTTATTACTGGATTCCATTTCTTATAGTTGGGATTCCAAAGGTACTCAGTAATTGTAAAAACGAAAGGATTAGAAGGATTAAAATCGTTACCTTTTCTTACTATGTCAACAGATGTTAATTCACCACTGCTGTTCACAGTACAATTTCCTAGAGCTGTTGACGCAACACCACTTTGACTTATCTCTACCTCTACCTTATAACCACTGTAAGAAGTATCTAGCTGCACGGTGCTAAATAATCCATATCCAGTTCCTACATTACCTGCTTGTATATTAACAGAATCTATACCGATCAGTGTGCCGTCAAATTCTGAATCTAAAATAGATTTTAAATCTTTAGCTATGTATTCAGTATCTGCGTGTTTACCTGCGTGACTTCCAGAGCTAGGACCACTGAAATAAGTG
>Ga0208645_1004251_pt1 | contig 10238 bp, 5 predicted proteins | sample VirMetDEL_Sep_01_FD_184519 | JGI IMG/M metagenome (GOLD analysis project Ga0208645, IMG submission 184519) | Aqueous microbial communities from the Delaware River and Bay under freshwater to marine salinity gradient to study organic matter... | ecosystem: Environmental > Aquatic > Marine >...
ATTTGAGAATTTGCTGAATAATTTGTTAGATCTAACAAATCGCCAGCAGAATCCTTTATTACTAGATTAGCAGAAAATGTTGCACCTTGATCTATTACAATATTTTGTTTAGTACCCATTATTTTATCCTAGATTATGGGAATACTTGTGTGTTTGAAACATCATAAACTTTTAGTTGCTCTGATGATGTAATAACATTATCAAATGCACCACTGACATATACTTCATATTTAGACTCATCTGTATTATATCTAATTTGACCAACTGCACCAGATGGTCTTTGTGCTGTATTTCCTATAGGTACAGTTACAGCACTATTAGTAGCAAATATAACATCACCATTAGTAGCAAACGTAAATGTATTAGAACTATCAAACGATGTGGAATTTATAGTAACATTAACTGTAGAATTTCCAAGTTTAATTTCAGTAGTATCAGAACTAAAATTTACAGAAGTTGAGTTGATTGAAGTGAATATACTAGAGTTACCAATAGTTAATGTAGAAGAATTACTAGTAACATTAGAATTCGTGTTTCCAATAACTAATGTAGAACCATTTAGAAAAAGATTACCAGAAGTTATTTGAGTATTAACTGTAGAGTTACCAACTGTAATAGTATTTCCAGTAGAAACTTCAACATTAGATGATATTATTAACGTATTAAATGTTGAAGTGTTACCTCCACGAAGAGCAACATTTGCCACTAATGTTCCAGAAACAAAATGGCCATTTACAACAGCATTTCCAGTAGCAGTATTAGAATCTACTGTTACTGTTTTATTTGTCATAGCATCTGCTAATTCATTTGTTCTATTTCTCCAATAGTCAAATGTATTAGTATTTGCTGTATTTGCTACTGTTATTGTCATTTAATTTTCTCTGCTATACTAAACAACAAATCTTTTATTTCAGATATTTCATTATTTATTTTTTTTATTTCACTTCTTGTTTGATTGAAACTATTATTTATTCTTTGTTGTTTCTCTTTTTGTTGTTTATATATTAACAAACCTTTTGCGTCGGTGTTTAAAACTGCACCTTTATTATCTGGACATCTTTTATATTTATCTTCTTGCATTTGCTACCCAAACTTATTTATTAGATTTTTTTTATATTGTTGACGGACAAAATTTCCATAATCAGGAAGAACACAATCAGCACAATTTTTACCTTCAAACAATATATTATAAACATTGTAAATATAATTTTGTTGTTTATTTTTATGCTTCGATAGACTATCAATATTTATATTCATTATTTCTAGTATTTTAACAGTATTAAAAATAAAATCACTGTGATGCTTATGGTTTAAATTTTTAACTTTTAAAAAATCCTCATATTTACCATAATTATAATGACATAAACTGTACAAAACACTATATATAGTTCCAAATTTGTCTTCTAATCTTGAAGAAGAAAATATATCAGCAACATCACTTACTCTAGAATCGTGTGTAATATCTGTAATACTACATTTATCCCAAGGAAAATTCCAATTATTTTTTATCATATATTCTAACAAATCCCACAATAAAAAAATATCACTGTTGTTATTAAACTGTTTTCTATTACAATGATATATTAATTCAAAATAATATTGATTATCTAAACTATCAATTTTTACACAATTAATAATTTCAACAGAAGATTTTTCAAACTCTAATGTATTTTCTATTAAAGACAATTCTTTAGCACCACAAGTTCCTATATAATCAGATAAATGCGGTTGGTATTTTTCTTTAAAAATACCGTATTTTTTTTCAAAACATTTTTTACTTACTAAATCTCCTAAATAAAAAATATCAGTGCTTTCAATAAATCTATAATTTTCGTCATAATCTAATAAATAATGTCCTGAATAATCTATTCCTATTCCCTTATAATAATGTTTTTTGCCTTTATAAACACGACCGTTAACATATTCAATATCATCTTTTATATTAATCTTATCGTGTATTTTACCACATTCATCATATATTGATATAAACATTATAAAGAAGAATGTAAATATGTGCTTAACAAATACTTATCATTAGATTTTGGAATATTTCCCTTATGTGGATACATCCAAAAAGGAGGAAACATAATAAGTCTTCCAGTTTTTGGTTTAACTGAAAGATTACTGTTTATAAAGGTTGTTTCTCCACCATCTTCAACATCATTCAAATACCAAAAAATAGCTAAAAATCTTTTACAGGTATCTAAATTGCTAGAATCTACATGCCAATCAAATTCATCATTTAATTCTTTTTTATAATGTTTTATTCTTAATTGTTCATAATCAAAACCAGGTTTCCAAAATAAAGTTTCAGGAAAAGTTTTTTGATATAGTTTACAAGCATCTATTAAATTTTTAACACAAATATCGTGTAAGTTTTCATCTATTTCTTTGTTCTGAGTAAAGTTTAATTGTGTAAAATTTGGTCTTCTATCATAATCAAACCTTTGATGAAAATTACTATTTTCATTATATGTTTCAATTATTTTTTTACAAAGTTTTTCTGATAAAAAGCCATCTTGCACTAAACAATAATCTTCTAATTTCATAATTAATCCTTTATATTATATTTGTAAAGCAATCACTCTAACATCATTCAATATTGGAACTCTAATAGGATTACTTGTTAACAACACAATTTTTATTGCAAATTGTTTAAATCCAACATATCTACTACCATCTAAATTATCATATTCTACTATACCATCTCCACTATTTTCGTTATAAACATAATACAAAGATGATGCATTAGATTCTAAAAGACCTACATCAACAGTTAAAGAAGTGTTATTTGAAATACTGATAACATCAGGAATTGCAAAATAATCATCAGATTCAACTCTTATTTTGTCACCAACTATAAAATCTTCTAAGAATCTAGTCCCTGTAAAGAAATGTCCACTTTCTGTTAAACCTTTTGTTAAGTTAATATTTGCAGAAGACCTAGTTTCAGATATGGCAATTGTTGTTGTGTTAGAATGAGAAACATAATATATATTATTATCAACAAGATTTGTCAATGCAGTATTACCACTTTCAATACCATATGTTACTTTATCTCCCACTTGAAAGTATGTATTTGCATCAGAAATAGCAATAGTTTCATCTGTTTCATTTACATCAGTATTAGCATTGAATGTAAACTTTTTACCAGTAATAATATTACTGCCTTCTGTAACTTCTACACTACCAGTTAATTTTGTTAATGACCCTCTTCCTGTATTCGCAAATGCAGTTTGTGGTATTGAAACGCCGTTAGCATATTTTGGCTGTACACTATCAAATTCAAATTCATATTCAATGTAGTCCGATGAATCAACACTTGAAGAATTAATTAGATCGCCATCATTAGAGTATTTTAAAAGAGTCCATTTTTTATCATCAAAATCTTCTACATCTTCATTATTTAATAATTTGGCATATACTAAAATATCTGTATCAACAGGTCTATATGCAGTTAAATAAACTTTTAAATCTTCCGCATCTTGACCCTCATCTAATACAACAGTTTCAGAAATATATCTAACTAATGAATTTCCGTATCTAGTGTCTTCATCAGTAGCATCATTATTAATAATATTTTCAACAAATAATGACATCTTTTTAGATAAATCTATAACTGGTGATAGAAAATTTGAAGTGGATGTTAAATTAACATTAGCTTGTATAGATTTTTGACCAGATATATCTGCTATTTCATTAGATTTTGATTTTATTATTCTTTCATAATCAATAAATTCTGTTTCTTCATTATTTCTTGTAGCAATAAATAAACTATCAATGACATTAGAATTACTAACACCTTTATTAGCATATGTTAAATTTGTTCCTGATGGTTGTAAAACACCAAAAGAAGGAACAATCATATGATATTCTTTATCTTCAACTAAATTTACATTTGCAAATGCAACTAAGTTTGTTGTTGATATAGAATTTAAATTACTAGTGTCATTTAAACTGTATATAGCAATAGTTGGATTTGTTGTATTAGAAAATACATTAGATCCAATTGCAGTGGATGTATTTAAAGTTATTTTTCCTTCTGCTTCATTTATGTAGGAAACTAATCCAGTAACACCTGCTGACAAAGTATTTGATACAATACTATCGTTATTAGATAAATCTACACCAGAAGAATTTACTGTTAATACAATATCACCAATGTTAATTCCAATTGAAGTATTAACACGATTGAATTGATCTACATTTAAATATTCATTATCTTGATTATTAAATACAGCAGTTCCACTTGTATCTGTAAAATTAGCTCTATAAATTTTAAATTTAATATCTTCTTTCTGGAATGATGTCCAAGTTTTTCTATTAGCAGAAATAAACATCATTCCAGAATATGGATTTGAATATATTTGTTCTTGGGTAATAGTATCAAAATTTCCAGTTTCAGCTACCCAAATCTCATATTCTGAAGAATTAGAATCTGGTTGTACCATAAAACAATAATCATTGTCTGATAAACAATAAATTGGATTTGTTAATACAAAGCGTGTTTCTACTGAACCATCATCGCTTACAGAAACTTCCGAAGAAGTTAAATGTTTTTGCTCTAATATAAATCTATCATCGGGTTGATTGTTTCTCATTTCTGATACTAACAGAGTCACACCTAAAGATGGATCTTTCTTTTTAAAATATACACCAATTTCAGTTAAGAAAAATCCAGTTGAATTATCATCAGGCAAAGGCATACTAAAAGATTGAGCAATAGGATCAAACCTCCAAAATCTCCATTCTTCTGAAAACTGTCTTTGAATAGTTTGTCTATTAAAAATTTGAGGTTGTCTCACATTAATTGTAGTAGATCCTCGTGTGACTGAAACATTATCAGCAGTAAAAGTTGATTTAGCTGATACTATTCTTGCATCAGCACCAGTTACAAGATCGTCGACATTTGTAAGTTGAAAAACTCTATCTCCAGTTCTAAAAGTTTGTGCTGGTATTCTAAATACACCACGAATGGTTCCTGTGCTATCAGTTAATAACTGACCACCAAAAGAACCTGTTTGTCTAATATATTGATCTTCACGACCATCAGCATAATCCGCTATTCCAGAAAGAACACCAACTGCACAATGTTCATCAACATTGATATCATCAAAAAAAGCGTGAACAATAGAATTTGGTTTTAAGTTAAATGCTTCAAAAGCAACTAATCTACTTGCCATATATGGTTGAATAGTAATATCTTGTAAATAAGAACCAAGATCAATTGTTTCATTTGTAACACTTACACCTATAGAATCTATTACACGCTCTGATTCTACTATTGCTCTTCTCAATATATCTTGACCCCTAATCATTTGATTCCCACGCAATTGGTCTGCCCAAGTAGTATTTGTCACTCTCCAATCACCAAATCTTTGATTAAATGGAGTTTGTGCAAATTGTTCCCAAGGTCTAGCTAAATCTAAATTTACAACTTGATTTGGGTTTACTTCTTCATCTCTATTAAAATGATATGATGGGTATAGGTTAATTGATCCATTCCACTGCCAATATGCTTCAGCACAATTTCTAAATTTTGAAGCATAACTTTGGTTTATAAAAGTCTCACTGTTATATGGTAATGTTAATGAAACTCCAGTTTTTTGTACGGAAGTACTGCTTGTTGAATTAAATTTTAGATCTTCAGTATGACTTGATATACTAGGTCTTGCAACTTTTCTGTCACCATCTATTGCAATTTTATATTCAAAACTATCAACTTTACTATTATTATGATTATTAAACGGATCTGCAAAAATTCCATTTTTAAATCTATTCAATCCGTTTTGATCTGGTATAGTTAAATCTTTTGCACTTTGCTCTAGAGTATTTAAGAGAGTATAATATTCTACTCTTTTTAATCTGTTTTCTAAAGCACCAATATCAGACATTGTATATCTTTTATTTCCAACTAAATTTACAGAAATTTGATTCCAAAAACTATAGTTTTCTTTTTCACTAACAGTTACTGTAGGAAACGCAGGAACATCAACAACTGCAATTTTAGCTGAATCAGAATCAATAAAAGGAATTCTTGGATTTGTAGAAGGTTCTCCTTGAACAACTTTAAAATTTTCTTGTTGATCTAAAGTAATAACATCAATTCTAGGTAAATAATATTCAAAATCAGCAGTAAAATTAGTATCAGGTCTAATAATATACTGTCCAGAAGCAGGAACATTGAAATCATTATTTGAAACAGGATTTATTGTTATAAAAGTATTTGAGACATCTCCATTTGCAACAGAATTTGCAGTATTATATTTCTGTGGTCTAAAATCAATATAATTACGAAGATTGTTTATGTCTAATGTATCAAATGGTATATCTATAGTTTGTATACTATTTGTATTTGATGTGTTAACATCGTCAATTGGATAAGACTCAGCAGAAAAATAACCTACTGATTGATTAGTATTTGCAACAAAATGGTCTAAATCTATAAATAATTTTGTAGATGCTGTTATTTGAGATGTATATTCGGGTTTAATTGACAGAGAAGAGTGTTCATAATAATTATCTTTATGTCCTCTATTTAAAACGAACCAAGATGATCTGTCTATAGAACTATTAGAATAAGCATTTCCAACAAAAATATTATTAATTTTATGAACATCAACTAACCCAAGATTCCAAGGACCTACAGATCCATTAGTATTGTTAGAGCAATCAATTTTAACATATCTATTTTTCTTTATATTTTTAGGAATTTCTGTAGATAAATTTCTATTAACAGGATACGAACAATGAACAGTCATTGAACCAGAGTCAAGAGATGCTGTTGATAGTGATAAATTAGCAGTAAATGATGTATTAGAATTTAAAGTTATAGTTTCTATTGGAAAAGAAGTTCCTTCAACATAATATTGTTGAAAATTTGCTCCTGTGTTAGAGCCATTAATACCATTATCAACAGTTAATTCCGTCGAACTTTGAATAGAAACAACTCTTCTTAGATGATAAGAAGTACCATCATATATACGAATGTTTGAATTTGCTGCCAATTCAGTAACAAAACTAGTAGATGTGCCTGTAAACACAACACTTCCACTAGTATATGCAATAGTTCCTGATAAATTAGAACTATATGCATTTGTACTTGCAGTAATGATATAATCGTTAATGGTAGAACTTAATAATCTTTCAGTTCCAGTGCCAGGACCTGCTGTATCTATTGATATAGTAATTGTTCCATCAGAAGCTAATGTTCCAGATTTTATTTGTGTATAATTATAAAATGTATCTCCAATGCCAGTATTATTAGTAAGTGATTTAACAGCTTTAATTTTTGTATCAAACAAAGTTCTAGTTTTAATATTTTTTAAAACTGCTTTTGAATTTTCTAAAACAATATCAGCTTTACAGCCACCAAAAGAACCACTAGTCCCATAAATACTTTTTACATCAGAACTAAAACTTTTACCAGAATTCATTCTAATGTTAAACAAATAAACTTTATACAATGCATTTGAAGTGTTTTTGTCACCAGATTGATATATAACTGATCTAATATTAGCCTTTCCAACTTCACTTCCAATTGGTGTCGCAGTAATTCCTTCATATTCAGACAAAGACCTCTGTGCAGTGTCGTATAATGACACTTCATCAAGTTGTTCTATATCAAACATTCCTAAAAATTCATTACAAAAAATATAATTTCCATAATTAGCTTTAATTATCTCATTCTGAGAATAATCAACAGTTATTGCTCTAGGAACTGTATTTGTTTCATTACCTACTTTTTCAACTCTAACACCTCTTACATATGATAATCCTGGAGAAAATGAATATGTAAATTCTGAAGAATTAGAAGATGGTACAGTTTCAATATTATATGGTTTTATGTAATAATCACCAGATTCTTCATAAGTTCTTTTACTAAATTCATCCATTATAGCAGCATATTGTGGATTGTCTTTTTGAATTGTTGGTTGTCTTCCATCAAATTCAACAATAGAAAAGAAATTTATTAAATTTGCTGTATCAGTTTTTAATTTAGATACTAATCTTGGTTCTAGTTTTAATCTATGTGCTCCCGGAGCATTTTCATTTGGATAACCGAGAGCATTATCTGAAATAGAAGTGTCAGTATTTTCATTAACAATAGTTTCAGTAGTTTCAAAACCAACAACATAACCATCAACATTAGTAGAAAAATCATTTACAGTTATAACTTGATTATTGACTCTTGAAAAAAAACCTTTTTGGTAAATAGTTCCATCAGTAACTTGTATACAAAAAGATACGCCATTAGAAGTAAAACTACCATTTGTTGCGAGTGTTTTTATGCTATCAACAAAATTATTTGAATCTAGAGTATTTGTTCTATTTTGATTTGAACTATAAATGTATAGAGTATCTCCTGGAAGGAATTCAGATTGTTCTCCACCAGAAGTATTTTGTCCACTGTAATAATAATCTAGATATAATCTATTTGTATTAGGATACTCAGATTCAAGACCATCTTTTGCTATTAAAATACTAGCACGAACTGCAACATTAGAATCTTGAGAATTTGTAATTACATATGACGAATTTAAATCACTTACAAACATATTAGTATTTGTATTGAAATAATTTGCCAAACTTATATATGGAACTTTATTACGATAAACTATTCCACAACCATCAACAATAGAACCATCTTTAAAAATATGTTCACCAAATCTTTGAATTTGATTTTGTAAAATTGTTTGAAGCTGTGTCAATTCTCTTGCTTGAACAGCAATAGAAGGTCTAAACAAAATTCTATAAAAATCTTTATCTTCATTATAATCATCAAAATATGGTGAAACATTAAAGTTAGTTGAAAGAGTTGTCATTATTATTTTCCTATTATAACTTAATAATCAGCTTATATGCTTCATTTTGATTGTTTGAACGATTTACATTATTTATACTTTGTGTATAAAAAGGAACTAAATCTTTGTAATAAATATCACCAGTTTCATTTATTGTTTGTATGTTTGTAACACCACTTCCTGCAGCATTTGTAACAGACTCTCCTTCTTGAAAATCTTTGTCACCTGCAACATAAACCTGAGTAGAGTTAGAGAATACAACATAACCAACTGCTTTACTGTTAGCACCTTTAATTTTTTCACCTGTAACAAAAGTATGTGCAGGTGTTACATTTGCTTTTAGTACTTGATCAAAAGTACTAGTGGTAAACACATTTCCTTTTGAAAAATCAGAGTTCAAATAATAAACATCTTTTACAATACCTATCTTATTATAAAGTGTATTTGATGTTACTATTGTATTGGATTCATTATTTGAAAATTTAAAGTTAATTCCTAAACCTTGAACATTTAATTCATTTTCAGGACTTGAACCGTGTCCACCAGGAGGATTCACAATAGGATATAAACTTGCACCAGAACCAGCTGGACTATCTATTGATACATTTGCCCAAGAAACAAAAGTTCCTTTGGTTAAAATTGTTACACTGTGAATAGAATTTGAAGAAGCGTTAATATTACAATATGCTTTTGGTGCTATATCACCATCAGACTCTATAACAATATCAGGAGCAATAGAATATAAAGTTACGCCAGGAGTTATGTTATTAGTATTAGCAGAAGAATTAAATTTAACAAATTTACCAGAGGCATTAGATGTAAAAGTATCCACTTTTAATAACTGAGATGTAGAAACTGTATTGTTTATTAAATATATCCCACAAGTATCATAATGAAAACTATCACCTACAGTATTAGATTGAACTTGTATTGTTGATGTATTGATAACTGCCTGTACAGTACCATTAGAATGTCTATCATACCCAACACCATTATTTGCAATCACAATAACTTCCACACCAGCATTATTTCCAGCAACTGCTGCTATACTTGAATTAGTAAATAATGGAACATAATCTGTTGTTGCAAATCTATCATAGTTTGTTGTGGATATAGATGAGATATATCTCCAGATATAATTATCTGCAGTTTGAAATGATGTTTGTTGTGTGGGAGTAGATATAGAACTTGGGTTTACAGTAGAGTTAGCATTATTAGCATTATCAATACATTTGTAAATATGGTAATATCCACCAGGAACATCTGGAGATGTGATAGCATAATATTTTGTATTTGTAAATAATGTATTTGAAGTATTATCATATCTCTCATACACAGTATTTGCTGACCAAGAATTATTTTTGATAACTGGAACTATATCTGTATTTGAAAGTTGTTTACCAAATAACATTAACCAAGAATTTATGAAAGAAG
>Ga0208645_1004257_pt1 | contig 10224 bp, 8 predicted proteins | sample VirMetDEL_Sep_01_FD_184519 | JGI IMG/M metagenome (GOLD analysis project Ga0208645, IMG submission 184519) | Aqueous microbial communities from the Delaware River and Bay under freshwater to marine salinity gradient to study organic matter... | ecosystem: Environmental > Aquatic > Marine >...
TGATTTTGATTTAGTTATTGCTTCTGAGAATGTTAAGAAAACTACTGCGTTTATTAAAATTTCAAACGAAATGTTAGACGATGTTGATTGGATGCAGTCAGAAATTGAAGCGGAGTTAATGAGAGAGTTATTCAAAGCAGTTGAGAACGGTGCATTTAGCGGTGACGGTACAGGAGCTAATTTGAAAGGTGTGAAAACCGTAGCAACTGCATTTGCAATCACAGGTGCTGACTTTGGCGAAGTAGTTGTTAACCCTAACATCGTGGATGTATTGGTTGCTGGTAACTTACAAATTGAATTAGCTGAGCAAGGACAAGCCTCTTTATGTTTCTTAAACCCAAGAGATATAGCGAAATTAAAAGTTCAAAAAGTATCAGGAACAGATAAGAGATACATTGATAGGTTACAAACTATTGGCGACACTTTATTATTAGATGGAATTACAAAAATAGTTCCAACTACTTTAATACCTACAGGCGAATTCTTAATGGGTAACTTTGATAAAGCTTACTTAGTAGAAAAAGACGGTGTTAAGTTTGACATCGGTTACGAAAATGACGACTTTACTAAAAACTTTGTTACATTGTTAGCTGAGTGGAGAGGTGCGGTAGTTGTTAAAACTAACGACAGAACAGCGTTTATTAAAGGCGACTTTGCAAGTGCTGAAGCATTATTACAAACTACGTAATCTTTCTTTCATATCATAGTTTAATTGTTGAATGGTGGGGGCGTAATTGCCCTCACTTTTTTTTTGTAAGATGAATAAAGTAATTTATATAATGGCAATATATCAACGCCATGAATTAACTAAGATAGTGTTAGACTATTACAAGGAATTGGGTATTGATTTAATCATTGCGGGTAGTGAGGGCGTAATAAGTCAAGATTTGGCTAAGGGGTTTAAATATATTGAGGTGGCTAATAGTCCGCTAACTTACAAGAATAATGCAATGCTTAAAGAGGTGCAGAAGTATGAACATGACGCGGTTGTGTTATTGGGTAGTGATGACTTAATTTGTCCGCAAACGGTGGAGTTTTACAAGCACCTACAAACAGATAAGGTATTTGGGTTTAGTGATATTTACTTTTATTCAACTGAGCATAAGCAGTTAGGATATTTAGAACTCGACAAACATTTCGGTGCTGGGCGTTTCTTCCCTAAGTCGGTATTAGAAAAATGCAATTATAAAGCTTGGCAAAGGCAATTAGATAGGGGTTGCGATACTGAAACCGAACGATATTTTAAAACATTGGGGATTGAATTTGAGCGAATAAGTATAAAGAAAAACAATCTTTTTTTAATAGATATAAAGCACGATTATAATATCTCGAGCAAAAACATTATCTTTGCTTGTAAGAAAGAAAACTTTAATATTATGGCTAAAAAAGTAGGAAAACAAACAGCGAATAAAGTAGAGCAGTTAACATTTACACCTAAAGCAGTGTTAAACGGTTACGTGCGTGTAATTTGTAACGACAAAAACGAAAGTTTAAAGGGTAGAACATTGTTGTTACCTGAGGAAAAAGCAAACTTAATAGTGGCTAAAGGTTGGGGAGTGTATGAGGGTTAAGATAGAAGGTAAAAACTACGAGGTTAAAACCTTATTCGGCGAATACAAAATAAAAGATTTAATTTGGGCAAATCGTATCTTAAGAGAAAACGACATGAGCCCTCGCTTTTGTATGAAGTTGCTAAAAGAAACGACTAACATCCCTGTTGAGGTGCTCGAAATATTGGATTTTGAAAGCGAAATTAAGGTACTTGCCGAAATGAGCCTAATCGGTTTGCGCACTCCTGATATAGATGTGTTCATGGATTATGTGCAAGTTGATGGAGTAAAGTACTACAAACGTGAAGAATTGTTAACCTTAAGCGGTATAAAGGTAATGTTTGGTAAAAACAACTTTAAACAGTTTGCATTAATGGGGCAGTTGCACGATATATTAGCACGTAACAAGGAAGTTGACCCTACAAACTTAGCTTCATTGGTTGCGGTGTTGTATGGCGAAGACTTTTCGGATAAGGCAATAGAGGAACGAGCAAAAAAGTTCATGGATTTGGATTTATATAGTGCGTTTAGCGGTTTTTTTTTGTTTCAAAGGGAATGGAACAAATTTCTAAATTGTTTGTCGGTATATTCACAAACGAGAGTTCAAGCAATGTTAAGTATAGAGCGTTTGCAAAGAAGATTATTGAAAACAATTTTTGGTTCTCTTTTGCCTTTGAAGTGGCGGAGTTGGGAATTTTTAATAAACCTAACAAAACGCCTTTAGAGAGTGTACACGAAACTAACTGCATGGATGTACTGCACTATTTGAACGTAAAACAAGCACAAGCTAAATTAATAAATTATGATTAACAAAATAATTGAATTACTTGAAGAAGTTGCAACCGCTTACACTTATGTACAGGGGTTTAGTTATGCAAGTCCCTACGAGATGAACGGCGCACCAAGTATGCAGTTCCCTCATATTTTGGTAGCTGATACGCCCGACTGGAGTAATAAAGGTGAGTATCGTGGCAATGGTTTAGGCAATAAAACAACGTGGGATTTGCGTGTGTTTCTATTTGATACTTACAACCAAGCCGAGCGTACAACGGTAGGACGTGCAACCAAGCAACAAGAGTTAAAAACCGCAATGGATAGGTATTTGGCAGAATTCAAATACAGGGCGTTAAATGAGTTGGGGTACAATGTAGAATTGAGCAATGGATTTGTAGCCAAACGCCAAATGAATGGTAAATTGGAGCAATGTAGTGCTAATTTAAGGGTAACAGGCAACAATACTTGTGACTTAGGAACTTTTGAGTATGCTGGATAGTTGGAGAGCAAACGGTTTGGATTTAATCGGGGAGTTTGTGCTCGATTTGATGAAAACGGAACTTGAGGAACAAGGGCACCGAGCAACGGGTAAGCTAATCGATAGCATGACTTACAAAATCAACGGCGATAGTATTGAGTTTTACGCGGAAGACTATGCGAAATTTGTTGATAGTGGGCGAAAAAAGGGAGCTAGAAAAGTGCCAATAGATGCGTTAATTAGTTGGATTGAGCAAAAAGGTATAGCCTCGGGAGATACAGAGGTTAAAAAAGTGGCGTACGCAATCCAAACGGCTATATATAAAGAGGGTAGTCCGACAATGGGTAGCTTACAATATTCGCAAAACGGTAGAAGAAAAGACTTTATAAAGTTTGCAGTAACTGAAAATGAAAAGATTATACTGCAAAAAGTAGTAGAAATATTCGATAAAACGGTAAAAACCGAGTTTATAAATGAAATGGTAAATATTAGAAAGCAATGGCAACAACGAATTTAGGCTTAACGGGCAGTCCATACTTAACCCAAAAGAGGGTAGCAAGGGCACAAACTAACAATGCAAGTGTAATACAAATGCGTATGACCGTAACTATTGACGCGGTTGATTATGTATTTGAGCAGTTACCAGATATTGGAACAAGCAACCTATTCACGTTTGAATTGAATAGCTTTTTAAGGAACTTTGTAATAAGCAGTTTAAAGACTTTAAGCTCGGGCAGTGTTGCAAGTGGTAACACTACTTTATTTACTTACATATTCGAGGGGTTGGACGTTAACAACGATGTTATAAGTGGGGAAACGTCCGCAAGTGGTACAAACGTAGTAATGAATTACAGTAGTGATGATTTAAACCCTATTGATATTGCCGATTATTTAAACTCGAATACAGGTATAGCAACCAACTTGCTTTTAACCGACTTTTTAAACCCTAGAAAGGTAATATTAAATAGTTACGTAGCTTTAAGTAGCTTTAGGACTGGCGATACTCAAAGGTGGTGCGTAGTGTTTACCGATGCAACGGATAGTATTGTAGCAGACGCTGAGGTTTTGCCAGTATTTGACGGTACATTGGGGAGTGACATAAACTACGGAAGCACGTTAATACAACAATTTGACGAGCCAACAGCAACGAAAATGAGTATATTTATTGCTGATGTTGGCGGTTCGGGGTTTAGTCGTACGCTTAGGAGTAGGATTTACACCTTTGAAAAGGTTGCAGAACCGTGCCAATATGTAGAAGTATTATGGATTAACCAATTTGGAGCAATGGAAATTACATTGTTTAATTCCAATTTCGCATTTGGAACGCAAATAAATAAAAAATCATTTGAGAAAGTAAGACCAGTTAACCCTACTTCATACGATAGAGGGCAGAATAATTACATGGTGGAAAGTGTTAAGCGCTTTACCATTTGGAGCGACTACGAAAAAATGGAAGATATAGAGAAATTAAACTATATTTCAGTAAGTCCGCAAGTTGCGGTTAAGATAGGAGCGCAAATAATTCCTGTAATAGTTGAAAATGCAACAACGGAAGACTATAATTATCACGAGCCAATTAACCGAGTTACATTTAACATGGTAATGGCTAACAAACGTATAAATGTTGTATAATGGAAGATTTACAGATTTACATAGTAGGTAAAGGGTACTTAGATTTACTAGACTTTACCGACTTTCCTTTAGTACTTAAAAAAAGTATTGCCAATATTAGCGATGTGACAGCCCGAGAAAGTGACTTTAGTTACGATTTTGAAATACCTAATAATGCGAATAACAACAGCATTTTATTTGGTATGGAATACGTAAGTTATGCGGACAAATCTATACTAGGTAAGCAAGAAGCGGTTATCGTTTTAAATGGTGCTGAGTACCAGCGTGGCTTTGTTGAGGTACGTGCCTCTAGGTTTATGGATAAATATGTGTGCAACTTCTTTGGTGGTAATGCTGAGTGGATAGAAGAGGGCGCAAATATATTGGTTAAAGATTTAGATTGGAAAAACGACACGCAGAATTTCACGCAGTCGGGTATTACAACGGTTAACACTTCGGGGCGTTCAATTAATGATATATTTTACCCGTTCATAGATAGGAACACTGCAAACGATATAGGCACTTACAGACCTGTATTTTATTTGCGTAATTTATTTGAGTTGTTTTTTAGTGGCATTGGTTATAGTATAGATAGCGACTTTTTAAGTAGTAAATTTGTAAACGGTTCAGGAAATAACAACGGTTTAGCAGTTGATTTAGGCGTAAACTTTGAATTTGATGAAAGTGATATAGTTGATACTATTGCTAAGTACAGCGGAACGGCTACAATAGGCGGAATTTATCAATTAGGTGCTAACAGTCCGAGTGGGCCTTTTGTGCGTAGTGTTAACCTTACAAACTACTATACTACATTAGTAGAAGATAACAACACACTATTTACAACGGGCGTTGGGTATGAAGCACCAAAACGCGGTTTTTATGCGTTTACTTTTGATTTTAGAAACTCCATTGCACAACGTACGCAATTTACAACATTTCCAAGTGTTCAATATATCAACACTACAGATATAAATTTTATACCGTTAATTAGATTGGTTTTAAACGTGAATGGTACGCCAACTATTTTAACCGATATTAACACTACTCTACAAGTAAGAGGACGTTTATTTACAGCTAGTGTATTTTTAGAAGCAAACGATATTGTAAGTTTTGAGTTAAGAGATACGCAAACAAGATTGGATACTAACAACTTTGCGGTGTTTAACAATTATCGTTTTTTAATTCCTAACAACACTTTCAACATCCAATTTAAAGCTAAAATAGAGTTGGGCGATACCTACGCAATTAGCCAAGTAGTGCCTAAGGAAATGAAAGCTATTGATTTAATAAGCGACTTTAAATTTTTGTTTAACCTTTACTTTGACGCTGATATTAAACGCAAGGTAGTAAAGATAGAGCCACGCAATAGTTGGGTGGATGTGGATAGCGCTGATGTAGATGGATATTACCAAAGTGTTGGTTTAGCTTCAAATTGGACGGACTTAATAGATTATACAAATCCGCCTGAGATATTTAACGAATTAAACTATAACCGTGATTTAAAACTACGATACAAGGCCGATGCTGATGATAAATGGTTATTGCAATGGGAAAAAAATAATAATAGAACATACGCGCAGTATATTCATAATTTGGGTACTAGGTTTCCGAATGGCGAAACGGTATTAGAAACTAAACTAATTGCACCAAGCATACAAGGGCGTACGAGCAACGCAGTTACTTCAATCGTGCGCCAAGAATACGCGCCTTTAATTGGAGTTGATACAGACCAACCAAGCCCGAATAACAGATATGCACCGCGTATAGGGTGGATAGTTAACAGCAGTTTTCAAGTTGGTCCTGTTGTTTTTGAGTATTCGAGCTTTGTTATGGAGGCGTTCGATGACTTAGTAGTGTTTGCCGATAGTAGTAAGCTAACTTTTAACGGCACTAACGGACTATTTGAAAGGTTTTGGAGCAAGAACATCCGCAACTTAATGAACGCTGTTGTGGTTAAATGTAAGGTGCGGTTAACGAAATACGAGATTAAAACTTTTGACTTTAGTAAGCCTGTTTATATTGCTTTACCGCAACAATTAGCTGGATATTACGCGGTGCAAAGTATTGAAGCAAACTTATTAGATGATGACTTGGTTAACGTGGAGTTGCTAACTTACAAAGATTATGCACCTTTAACCGTTGACCCGAGCCAACGAACTAATATAAACGCAAACACGCAAAACCAACAAAACCAACCCGCACGATTTGTTTTGTTTGAAGACGATACAACAGGGCAATTAATCAACGTGCTTGATGTGGACGATAATGGAAACTTTATAAACCTAATATACGAATAAAATGGCTGAAGAATTAATTTACAAACTAAACTTTGAGGGTGCGGATGACGCAACTAAAAATTTAGCGAAACTAAAAAAAGAGTTAGCGGATTTGACCGCACAACAAAAAGCGAATAAGGAAGCTTTAAAACAAGGTACTATTTCGCAAGACGAATATTACGAAAGTCAGGTTAAGTTAGAAGCCGAAACAAAGTCGTTAAAGGAAGCAACGCGCCAAGCTGAAACGGCATACATGGCAAACGCTAAAGCAAGTGCGGGTGCTGGTATGAGTATAAAGCAACTAAGCGCTGAGTTATCTAAAAACAAACAAGCCTATCAAAACTTAAGTAAAGAGGAGCGAGAAAATGACGCAATCGGGGGTAAATTGTTAAGAACAATAGAAGCTCAAGACAAGGAATATAAAGATTTACAAGTAAGTATAGGTAACACCCAAGTAATGGTGGGTAGTTACTCCAATGCTATACAATCAAGTTTGCCGTTAATGGGTGGATTTGGCGGACAAATTCAAACGATAATACGAAGTTTAGGGCAAATAAAAATAGCTTTAAAGGCTTATGAAACGGCAATGAAATCCCAAGCGGTTGCGACAAATGTTAGTTCAAAGTCGCTAAATCTGTTTAGAATTGCCCTAATTAGCACTGGAATTGGTGCAATAGTGGTGGCTTTAGGTAGCTTAATAGCTGCGTTTGTAAGCACTCAAAGGGGGGCGGACGCAATAACCAAAGCTATTGCGCCTTTAAAAGAAATTTTTGCGGTGTTTGTTGGTTTCCTGCAAGATAAAGCATTGGCAATATTCGACCGCTTAAAGGAAGCGATTAACAATCCTAAACAAGCCTTTATAGATTTATTAAACTTTATCAAGCAAAGTGTAATTAACAGATTTAACGGAGTTACAATGTATTTTGAAGGGTGGGCGCAAACCTTTGTGGGGTCGTGGCAGACTTTAGGACTGAAACTAAAAAAGGTTTTAAACAACGTACCTATAATTGGAGCGGGTTTAGGTAAAGACGCACTTGCGAAGTTGGATAAAGATATTGCAATGGCTGAAAAAAAGGTTACAGACGGAGTTCAAAAAATGGCAAACGGAGTGCTACAATCAGCAACAGGAATTGAAAAGCCATTTGACAAAATAAAGCAAGGTTTTAAAGATGTTTCAAAATCGGTTGATGAAGCTACTAAGAGAAGTAATCAAATGGAGAATTTACGTATCGAGATTGAGCAATTAGAAGCTAGGGAAAAATTAGAGGTTGCAAGGTTGGAGCGCAGAATAAAAGAAGAAGCGGAAATACGTAGAAATACAAGCGCAACAGACGCCGAAAGAAAAAGAGCATCGTTAAACGAAATTAAATTATTAGAGCAACAAAAAAATATACAAGACACTTTATTGTCTAAGCGTATTCAATTAATGGAACTTAGTCAAATGGCTAACGACACTAATCGAAAAAGCAATAAGGAGCTTAACGATTTAATGGCACAAAGGGAGCAGATAGAAGCCGACTTTATAATGAAAAAAACAAAGACGGAACAAGAACTAAACGCCCAACAAAAAGAAGCATTAGCCAATTTACAAAAAGCACAAGAGGAAGCCAATAAAAAAGCTGAGGAGGAAGCAAAGAAAATAGCGCAAGAGGAAAAAGAGATAGCTAAAAAAGTGGCTGAGGATAAAATTAGGGAAGCTGAATTTGAATTTAAGAAAAAACAAATTTTATTTGGTGGCACCCAACAGGAAGAATACGAGATGGAAGTCGCACACCAAAAAACAATGCTCGAATTGAAATTGGAATATGCAAAAATTGCTGGGGATAGCGAGGTAGAAGTTAAGCGCGAAACTGATTTAGCTATATTGGAACTCGAAAAACAAAGGGCAGATAAATTAAAGGAAGATGAAAAGGAGCGCCAAGAATATCAACTAGGGTTAAAGGCGGAACAAGCTAAAAAGGAGCAAGAATTATACGAGGCGGGGGAAAAAGTAGGACAAGAAGCGTTTAAAGCTGAATTACGCCGAATAGAAGCAACACAAAAGCGTGAGATTGATAGCCTTACGTTAAGACGCCAAGCGGGGGAAATATCACAAGAGGAGTACGAAAAGAAAAGGCTTGAGATTGAAAAGAAAGCGTTTAAGGAAAAGCAAAATTTAGACGTTAAACAAGTATTAATTAACGCGGTTGTAGGTGCTAGTAAATTGATTAGTCAGTTGGGTATTGGTGCAATTCCCGCATTAGTTGCTTTAGCCGCCCAAACAGCTGGGCAAGTGGCGAATATCAAAGCGCAAAAGTTTAGATTTGGTGGTAATGTAGGCGGTAAATTACACTCACAAGGGGGAACAATGATTGAAGCGGAAAAAGGCGAAGCGGTTATAATGCGAGAAGCTGTAAACCCAATCACAGCGCCTATATTATCGGCTATAAATACGGCTTACGGTGGCAATCCAATCGAGGCAATAGGGCAAAAAAACGCCCCAATGCAAATGCAACCGCAAAGAATTGAAGTCGTGAATGTTGCAACTGAAACAACAAATATTGCAAATCGTGTAAAAAATTTACAAAATGCAAGGCGGATATAAGTAAAATTTATTAACTTTGAAAAAATATAAACTAAAACTAAAAAAATTATGAGTTGTGCAATAACTTCTAACTTATCGGTAACTTGTGCCGACGAAACTGCAAACGGTGGTTTGTCACGTATTTTTATGGTAGCAGATAAACAAGTGGCGTCTGTTACATTTGGCGTTGCTCCAGCGCATACTATTACAGGTATTACAACCGTTGATAGTGCTAAATTTGTGGAGTATATGGGTAGATTTGAAACTAAATCTATTTCAACTGAGGCAAACAAAGACAACGGTGGCGTGAGATACACTCACACTATCGAGTTGTTTATCCCGAAATTAAACAAAACAAAAGCTGAGGTATTAGCGCAATTAGACGCTGTTCGTGGTACGGTTGCAATCGTTGAAACTTACGAAAGTGCGGGAACTGACAAACAAGCTTTAGTATTTGGCTACGATAAGAAAATCGGTGGCGATGCATTTTTAAAGGGTACTACAGCTCAAATGTTAGAAGCTACGGTAAACGGGCAAAATGGTTATATGTTAACTTTGGTTGGTGCTGGTACTGAATTAACTAGAGAGTTCATTGGAACTATTACGGTTGAGGACGGTGCAACAGGTACTGATGTAAGCTTTGGCGCATAATGACTAAGAAAAAGTACATATTAAAGAAAAAGTTTGAGAACTGCCGACTACATAGTGAGTTGGGCAGTTTTCTGCTTACTTCTAAACTGAGCCAAAAAACCCTTAAAATGCTGTACGATAATGGCCACAACGACAAAATTAATTACGAGTAGTGATATACTTGCGGTTTGCACCCTTGATCAATCTATTGATCCGTTTTGGTTTGATAGAGAAATTTTATATTGTCAGGAAATATATTTAAAAAATCTATTAACTGAGGAGCTTTACTATTCCTTTTTAGATGATTTTGAAACTTTGCCATTAAGCGCAGAAAATCAAATT